>ERZ761591.7-NODE-7-length-83148-cov-22.734153_pt1 | contig 83148 bp, 136 predicted proteins | sample MGYA00512167_ERZ761591 | MGnify/ENA primary metagenome ERZ761591 (study PRJEB28899, sample SAMN03785559) | bioreactor sludge metagenome | biome: EBPR Sludge; feature: EBPR Bioreactor; material: 0.22µm filtered reactor supernatant | place: Saint Lucia: Queensland...
AAGCTGATCCCTAAGCTGACTCCCAAGCTCTTTCCCAAGCTGATCCTCAAGCTGACTCCCAAGCTCTTTCCCAAGCTGATCCTCAAGCTGACTCCAAAGCGGTCTCCCAAGCTGAATCTTAAGCGGACCCTCAAGCTGACTCCAAAGCTGACTCCAAAGCTGATCCTCAAGCTGACTCCAAAGCGGTCTCCCAAGCTGACTCCAAAGCTGATAGTTCAAATCTTCACCTAGGAAATCCTGATTAGCTTTCATTTAATATCTCCGAAGAATTCTTCGATAATCCGCTTTGAAACTTTGATAATCTGACTATTTCTCATATAAACTAGATAAGCTTCATATATCTTTTGAGTATTTTGGCTCATATCACCAAGTATAACTGCAAACCCTCTTACTTTTGATTGCTTTCTAGAGTCTCTCCAGTGAACTCGACTTACAACTCCATCTAAAGCAAGCTTTCCAAGATCTCCTGGTAGTATAACGTCTACTCTACACCATTCTTTAGGTGTTGGTAACTCCCCATTTGTTTCAAAGAACATTCCTTTATTACTTAGATCTTTTAACTTCAAATCTCCAGATGATGTTTCCCAAGCAACTGACAGTCTATCATTCACAATTGGGATTCGAATGTCTGATCTCTTTTCTTTCATTTTACTTCTCTAAGTAATAGTAGGTCTTCGAGTCTGGATCAAAAGTATAGTCCTTATCTATAATAGTCTCTTTACAATTAGTGCCTTTAAATTGGCCTGCATATTTGTAAGTCCCATCTTGAAACAAAAAATAAGCATTTCGAAAACCGTCTAATTTTAAAGCACATTCTTGGGTGAAATCTTTAAGGAATTGAATAATTTGATCGTCGCAACCGCCAATTGCAATTAAACTATCCTCATGGACGCCTTTAAAACAACCGGATACGTCCTTAACTTGAAATCCATCGTTAAGTAAGTATTTTCGGCCATTTTCATGGGCTTTTAGATTAGTAGCTTCACAATTCTGCGCGTTATATGCACTAATAATATAAGTAACTGGATAAAATGGTCTCACGTCGTACTCCTCCCATCGTTTTAATTTAGTCTACTACAGGACGGATCATCTCGTCAAACATGCCCTTCTCACGGACCTGTCCAATTCGATAATCTCCCACTGGAACTGGCACTTTATCGTGTTCATTATGTACAAGGTTTGTTTCCTTGAACACTCGCAAATAGGTTACATTTGAAGTAGGATCTCGAAATACCATAAAATTCCGTGAATCCTTATTCTTTTCAGGCGCTCCATGAACTTTAGCCATTTGGTCGACATTTTCACCTTCATCTACAAGTCGGTGTGCATGTCCCGTATGCTCACCATGAGCCAATACATAGTTCCTAGGATCTTCTACAACTCCGCTTGGGATTGCATCGATCTTATAGATTAGTACATCGCCTTGTTCTCTGATTTCTCGTGCTTCATCTGACATTTTAGTTCTCCTTTTTAAGTTAAAATTATAGGTTCCAAATAGTTCGGCAGATTCATTCTCCACGCAAGCGCCGCCTTGCAAGTCTCAATTGTGTCTTCCACTCTCTCATAATGATAGGTGTTAGTCAAGCTGGGATTCTTCATACATAAGACCTTCCTAACGACTCCATCTCCAAAGTCCATTGAATAGAGTTTGTAGTCGCACCAAGCTTTTCTATCGTCTTTCCATTCATCTAGTAACTTAGAATTAGTATCCTTTAAAAGCCGTTCTACTGGAATAAGCTTTAATGCTTCTCGTCTGATATCGACATTCTGCTCACCAAGAATCTTCTTTACGTCGAGCTTTTCTTTAGGAGTTTCAATAACATAAGCTGGCACTCGAATACCATTTAAAGCATAGATACCCCAGCCATCACGGTATTTAATAGCCATCTTTCCCTCATTATGTAGCCGTCCGTCTTTCATTGAGACAAACTCCGGTCTATCGCAAATAATGGCAGCTTTTTCATAGAAATAGACCCAACCGCAACTTTTAGCTAGTTTGGACCATTGTTCTAGTAATTTACTTTGATCTTTGGTATACTTCACGCCAATTTGCTCGCAAAATTGATAGAAAGCAATCCAATAGTTATCTTGTTGACCCCAGAAATAAGTCCCATTGTAAACAGCGGCCTTATTTCCTTTGGCTTTATTTATCAATTTTTCAGCTTCTAGAGGCGATGAAACCTTGATAATTTCAGGCTCGGGTTTTTCTAACCGTCTATAGAATTCTTTGATAATTCTTTCAGCCACTTCGAAATTGGCGGGTTCTGTCGATAGACCAACTTCAAGTGCCTTTTGTCTGAATTCAATTAGATCTTGTTCCTGTTGTTTTGTTAATGATTCAATTTTCTTCATTTTCTTTCTCCTTCAAATCTTCTTCAAACTGATTCCTAAGCTGCCACCCAAGCTGACTCCCAAGCTGATTCCCAAGCTGACTCCCAAGCTGATTCCCAAGCTGACTCCCAAGCTCTTTCCCAAGCTGATTCACAAGCTGACTCCCAAGCTGAATCTTAAGCTGACTCACAAGCTGACCCTTCAATTCTCCACCTAGAAAGTCAGAGTTCATTTAATATCCTTCAAATCCTCAATAAGCTGATTCCCAAGCTGACTCCCAAGTTGACTCCCAAGCTGATCCCTAAGCTGACTCCCAAGCTCTTTCCCAAGCTGATCCTCAAGCTGACTCCAAAGCTGATCCTCAATCTGACTCCAAAGCGGTCTCCCAAGCTGAATCTTAAGCGGACCCTCAAGCTGACTCCAAAGCTGACTCCAAAGCTGATCCTCAAGCTGACTCCAAAGCGGTCTCCCAAGCTGACTCCAAAGCTGACTCTTCAATTCTTCACCTAGGAAATCCTCTTTTTTCAATCGGCTTGCTTTCGGCATATTTGAACCCTCACAATTCCGGGTGTGTTAAGAGCCTTCTTGATCGTATGTCTCATTATAACATCAAACGTGGCAGTCTCAGGATCAAAAAACAACGTAATGCTATTCTCCCGATCTACTTCACATGAGCTTACCACATGCACGCTCTTTCGATAAGCTACATCATAAATTTCAATTGGAGCAACTGGCGGCATATCAAATATCATTTTTCATTCCTCCATTTCATAGCTTCAATGTTATATTCCATTTGCCTAATCATATATTCAAAGTCTAGCATGAATTCTTCTAAAGCGATAGAGGCCCTAATATGATTTTCTTTAACTCTGTCTTGATAATCCTTAATAAGTTCTGGATATTCTTTAATGATTTTCATAGTTTAATATCCTTCAAATCCTCAATAAGCTGATCCCTAAGCTGACTCCCAAGCTGACTCCCAAGCTGACTCACAAGCTGACTCCAAAGCTGACTCCTAAGCTGACTCACAAGCTGACTCCCAAGCTGATTCCCAAGCTGATCCCTAAGCTGTCTCCAAAGCTGACTCATAAGCTGATCATAAAGCTGACCTCTAAGCTGATTCCCAAGCTGACTCACAAGCTGACCTCTAAGCTGATCCCAAAGCTGACCCTTCAATTCTCCACCTAGGAAATCCTGATTAGTTTTCATTTAATCTCCCATAAAGTCAGCAGCCGAAATCTGCCGGTCCATCCAAGCTTCGTACAATACATCTTCGCAACTCTCTTGAAGCTCGTCCAGCTCTTCATCAGTCAAATCTACCATATTATCAGTATAAAACCCACTGCTAAAGTAAATATCCTCCATCTCACGAGAATTACTATCGAATTCCACTTCAATCTCTCGACCTTTAAATTTCATTAGCATTAGATCCTCCTTGACTTACAACTCCATTATAGATTGACTACAAATATCTAACAACTACCACTAATAACTTTGTCTTTCATATAAATAAATTATATAGCCGGTATATCAACTAAGGATACATCCCCATATATATTAACACACACTACCGGCGGATAAACACGGGATTCTCCAATATATGCATTGATAATTGCCGCCCGTTCTTCAATAGTACTATATTCAGTCCCACTAGCTATCGGTTCGATTTGATTATAATTATTTGACCAAAAAATATTGCCGGTGTCGGCGTCGATACCGATGAATTCCCCCATTAATACCACGAAGCGCTCATTTTTAACGTCAAGGGTAATAAAGCCTTCAGCGATTAAATAACGTTCTAATTGCTCAATATTACCATGACTTAATAGCTTCACGTCAACGCAGGTCCATTTATATAATATACCCTGTTCGTTCAATCCATACTCTCTTGTATTTTCGAGTGATTCTAAAGCTTGAATTAAGTTTAAATCTTCTATGAATACCTTATTCCATTCATCTTCAAGTTTTTGTTGTATTGGCATCAGTTGGGTATTCTTTTCAACAACGGCCTTTCTCATTTCCATTTCCAACCCCTTAATTTTCATTTTCTGTAATGCCTTCATTATTTCTTGCCTCCTTCGATAACCTTCAATTTAAAGTCTACACCAGATTTATAAGAATTGTCTAGATCAGCCATAAGTTGTTGAATTTCCAGTCCTATTTTATCTAGCAAAAATACATTATCTTGCACTTCCCCGGCGAACATTAATAACATATTGATTTTGTTATTGATTTCGGTAACTTCCTTATTAGTTAAGATATTCATTACTTCTTTCCTTTCAGAAAGCGAACTCGGTAAGCCTTACTTTCCAAGGTTTTTCCATCTAAAACGTCATTACCAGCAACTTCTAAGTTATAGGTATTACTGATGATATCAGCCAATAATACAGCATCGTTAGCCCCAACTTCATCCATTCCAACCACTTCAGCATCTTTATATCTAATTAAAGCTTTATACATAATCCCTCCGATTAAGCGAACATTCCGAAGCTAGCACCCACTCTAAATACGATACCAGCTTTTTCTAGCTTTAGGAACTGTTCCCAACCAACCAAAACGTCTTTAAATAAAGGAATCTTATAGTTCCCTTCCCGTTGATACATCTTAACTCTAACGTAACTTTCCATATTATACTCCGTCCATCCAATCAACCAAAGCTTCCCCGATCCTAATCACCAGAATCACCGGCAGTGCAATCAATCCTATCACATAATCCATATTCAAATACTCTTGCAAATCCCATACCAACTCTCTTATTCCCTCCCCATTATAAACATTCCCAATCATTCTAACCTCTTATGTATAAAATCCCTCTAATCCCAATAAACATACCCCTTACAATAAATGCTCATATTAAACAATACATGTCTAATATAGACCAATAATTGCCGTACTACATAAGATTACATTGGTTTAGATCTAGGATTGGTCATTGAATGATGGATTGGCTTTTGAAAAGCCCATACTTATAGTTTCCATAGCCTTCGAAATTGCATTCCCTAGCTATCGAAAAAGCCCATACTTATAGCTTCCTAAACTACCGAAAAAGCATACTTTTCGAAGAAAAGCCCCATCTGCCACCTTCCCCGCTTCCACCCGACCTGCTCGGTAACGCTCTAATAGCCCCGCCATTCAACTTTGGCCGTTCCTTGCACCCAAGGTATCCCCCCGCTCCTAATCTTTCAATATAGGGCATCCTGCTGCGTTCTAATCCCGCTACAACTTGCATACCTATAGCCCACTATGCAATCCGGTCAAGCTTCCCTCGGCTCCCCCTGCAAGTTCTATGCCAACAAACCTGCTAATCCGCCCGCTTACTTTGGCACACTTCTTGCACCCCCCTGGTCAGCTAGACTTGGCACGAATCTTGCATCTCTCAACTGCTCCCCTACTCTGCATAAAATGCATACCCACGCCTTCTCTCTGCATTATATACATATTCGCATCCTAGCACGATTCTTGCACCCCCTGCAATTTCCATACCAAGAGACCCCCTTGCTGGGGACAAGCCACCTCCCATGTTGGCACAGTTATTGCTATATATGAGAGCACACCAACTTACTTTCCTGTATAATTATTAAAACCTCCAGCCATCCATCTTTCCCCTAAACTACCCCCCTACCAAATGGTCGATTTAACCCCTTATAAGCCACCTGGGAGCAAAATTATTTCCCTAATTTTCGATAATTATAGGCACCTAGAAAGCAGCCAACTGGTACTTTATAATGTGCCACTCCTTGAATCCCTTACCTCCCGAAAATGTAGGTCTGGGGTGGCACCAGTTGGGCGGTTTCAAGGCTCTGGGCTAACCCTGCTTTAAACATTATTTTTCCTTTTAATTTTCCTGCAATTATTACTCCATTGCCGATAATATAAGATTTCTAGATTTAGGCAACTTTTATTTTATCCAAAAGGTGGCAAAAGAATAGGAAGGTATTTATAGCATCATCTTTCGAGCTATGTTTCTGACCTTGGAACTTCAGTCCCATCTTTTTCATGCTATTAGCCAGACCGCCTTTACCCATAAAGCCGTTGGTTAAGCAATAACCAATATAGATCGTTTTAACGTCAATCCAGCGGCGTCCAAAACACCACTTAAAATCAGCCCCAGATGCTTTAAGTTGCTCGCCTAGGAACTGAGTATCTCCGCCGCCCCAAGTGAGGCAATTAATAAAGCTACCAAATGCTATATGAGTAGATCTCAGCTTCTCATATTGAACCAATAAGGGTTGACCCTCGTTGGCTAACTTCTCGTCCGTTATACCAGTCAGCTCAATTATAGGCTCGGTAAGTGGTTCATCAATCAATACAAACAGATCATCGGAAGCTAGAATTTCCCGGGTTTTTATGTTCCCGATACAATAGCCAATACTTATGATTTTATTACTAGGTTGCGCTAGTTCTAGATCTATGGTCGTAAAGATCTCAGTCTGTTTAGGATTCATTATTTATTATTCTTGATTCTTATTAATTTTTAAATTATTTGCCCAATTTGCTACCCAATTATCATAATCTTTAGGAACTGGATAAAAATTGTCTTTAAAAGTATTATCTTCATTTTTGAACTCAAAATCTTCCATCCATCTTTCCGACCAATCACCAACATTAGTTGCGAACCATGGTTTATTTTCCCAAGGATATTTAATCCAATCCCAAATAATAATTTTAGTTGGCTTCTCAAGAGTTCCATCTAAAAGCTGAAAAACTGATCCATTTTTACCTGATTTTAGGCTAGCAATTAATGCATCTTTTAAGTTCATTATTTAAGCTTTAACCCCCTCTTAAAGATATACTTTAGATCGTCCAGATCCTGCTCCATAGCCCCGATTCTACCCTCCAAAGTATCCTGCAGGGCGTTGGTAGAGCCGTTACAGAATTCGATAGTTCGGGTATTAATTTCTAGAACGGAAGCAATGATCTCATTGTCCTTTTCCTTCATTTCCACGATTGTGACCCCTTGGCCGGTAACTATTCCACCAAGTACTAAGATAGCAATTAAGTATAGTGCGTCTTTCATAATTATCCTTTCCTCAGCAGGCTTTTCACAGCCGCTACGTTAATTACCAACATTGTTACAAAGATAAGCGGAATGTTAAGAAGTTGGATAATTTGCAAGGTTTCTACGTGTTCCAATAAGAATGCCATCATATGCTATTTTACCTCCAGTTCGTAAGTTATTTCCATATCGTCCATATTAGTTTCCAAGAATCCAAGTTTCTCATGAAGATGTATGGATTTCACATTGTCGTGCTTTACGTAAGCTATAATTTTCTTGATGCCTAAATTTTTAGCCTCTTTTAAAGCTAAATCCAACATATCATTAGCTAAGCCTTTTCCTCTAAAATCTTTATCCAAGTGAAAGCCCCAGATCTTAACGTCTGGATCATCTGACTTAATATCGTTCCTAAACTCAACGAATCCTATAATCTGATTAGATTCTCCGTCAATATAACAAAGCTTAGGATAATCAGTATGTTTAAAGATTCCCACATGCTCAGCCCAAGTAATAGGGGCTTTAGCCTGAGCGAAGTAGCAAACCTCCTGATCATTTCTAAGCCGAAATGTATCTTTCAGGTCGCCTTTAGCCATTTTTCTTAGATAATTCATAGAATTTTATTAAAAATCCAAATAATTAATTCAACGGCTATATCGGCAAATAATATAGCTGTAAATAAGGATAGCCATTCTAATATGGCTTTTTTTCGTTTCTTGGAAGTTTTAACCAATTTCTTGGGCTTAAATTTTAAAACAGTTGCCATACTTTGCTATTCTTCCGGAAATAATAACCAATATAAAAGAGACCGTTCTAATACATATTCTATTGCTTCTTCGGAATAATTATAATATTCCAGAAAACTATTAGCCCACTTACAATAATTCACATTAATACCTTCGCACATATTAAAAATGAATAAAAAAGCTTAGTTCGCTATTTAGGTGACTATAGATTTGCTTGCCCTTTTTCCCAAGAGATTTCGAGCGTTTTTTAGCCTCTTTAATAATATCTTCTAGTTCTTCAATATGAACATCCACCGAGACGTGGGGTGTTCCGGTTTTCTTATTAATTTTAGTATAGGAAGTCCTAGAAATATTCTTCTTATCTTTTAGAATATATTCTGCGTCATTTGGAAGCTCTTTACCCCGCCTATCGTGCAGAATGTAGTACCCATCTTCCATGTCAAGAAACTTAAACTTTCCCAGTTTCTTCTTTCCAGACATTTTCCAATAAATATTTTGGAATTGTTTTACTAGATCTTTCATTCCCATTCCTTGAATTTCTTTAAAACTTTATCTTCATAGGGACGAATGGGAGTTGCTTTCTCGTATTCTTCAAGCGCTTCTGCCATTTCCTTAATTAGTGATAAAGCTTGATCTATATCCATTCCGAGCTGTCCGCGAAAGGACTCTGTGTTCTTAGAAAGCCGTTCATATCCGTTAGGGAGTTTCATTACATCATTCCTGCTTTTTGTGCTAAAGTCTTAACTATGTGGTTGATATCATTCTGATTTAGAACAAATCGTTCAAATAATGTTCGAACTTCTTGTGATCTAAGAATCTCGTCTTGGATTCTTTTAGACATTAGATTGAAATCAGCATCAGATTGTTCATAACGCGCCAAATTACTTTCTAGTTTCTCAATCCGGGTCTTTAGATCCGCAACCAGATCTTGCAACTCTCCGAGTTTATTACAATGCATTATTATTCTCCGTATCTTCCGACTTAGCATTAATAATTACTTGAGTTCTACCAGTATCGGGATTCTTAATTAGTTGAAATAACTGAACTTTCTCTTCAATCCAAAAACCTTGCGAGTCTTTATAACGAAGATAATCTTCATTATCTTTTCTCGTTACAATCATCTGATAGCTCATATTAATTACCAGAAGCGGCTTGCAATTCAGAAGTCGTTGAGTTCAACGTAGCGACATTGCCGACTAGACGGCCTTTAACAACAATCACGTTAAGACCTTTAGCCGTCAGATCTTGAACAGTAGTTGCCAATTCAGCTTCCCCGCGCACTTCTCGCGCAACTGGAGAATTACCATTAACCGTAACAACTGTGAAATAAATACTACCCTTCGTTCGTGCCATATAAAAACTCCTATATAAAATTAATAATAAAATACTATTAATTGGAGTTTATAATAATTATGAAATTAAGTCAAGCAGTCTTTTGCTTTTGTCTGGAAGATTTGACTTTTGGAAGCTTTTCAATCTTCTTCTCAAGGAAGTCGTAGCTAAGTCCTTGATCTGACAGCTCTTTTTGATGACGACGGATATGTTCTACAAAAGACTTATATTGAGGATCAGAAGTCTCAATAATGCCCTTGTTTAAACAATCCATCAGATGTAGAGTATGACTTTCGATATGAGATGCGTGATCATCCAAAGGACAATAGGAGACGTGATTACCGCGAACGGTGGTAATATTCTCCTTTCTAGCCCTAGCGAACGTTATTTGAATAATCTTTTGCATCTAAAATACTTATTAGATTTCCACTAGTTGAAGCAATCCGCTCTTCAAAATAATGTCCATTATCACATTTATAAGAATGGAATATAATCTTTTGTTCTGGTATATTATCGACTTCCCAGCTAATAACTAAATGAACAGGTTTATCGCAATGTCTACAACCATACATATATAACGAGTCTAGCAGAATCCTTTATTCTTAGCAAGTAATTATTAATAAGTATTTATAGACACTTAGAGAGGATTTATGGCAGATTACGGAGATCAGTCAGATACACTTGACGAAGGGCAGATATTTAGGGCTATCTATGATAAGCCTAAAGTCGCCATTCGTACTCTAGCTTTTAATTCCCTAGTTCCTGAAGATTATGATGAAATTACTTTAGCGTATATAACGTCGGGTAACGGTACTGGAGAAATAGGAACTGTTTTATATAAAAAGGCTTCAGTAACTGTTGCTGCCTTATCTTTAACCTATGATAGTTCAAATCGTCTAATCGATGTATTAAGAGTTTAATATGGCATTAAAAATAGTATTTAATCCATTTACTAATAATTTTGATTTCGTCGATGATACCGGAAGTGTAAGCTCTGATAATGTTTTAATTAAAAGAGCTATTACACAAGACTTTACCATTCCAAGTGGTTATACAATGCTGGGGAGAGACACTGTTATTGATTCTGGAATTACTTTAACAATCGACACCGATGGTGAACTATTAGAATTATAAGGATTTAATATGTCTAAAATTAATCTAAAAGAAGGAAATTCACCATCAACACCCCCAAGTGGCGAAGTCTCCGTGTATGTAAAAACTGATAAAGAACTTTATATTAAAAATGATTTAGGTGTTGAAACACCACTCACTAATGATAACGAAGTTAAGGTTTCGGCGACTGATACAACTTCTGATTTCTTAAATCCTAAAATTACAGCAGGAACGGGCATCAGTAAAACAATATTAAATCCAGCAGCTAATGAACAATTAGAATTAAGTGTAAACGAAGCAGCTCTCACATTAGATAATATTGGAGGCACTTTAAGTATTTCTAAAGGCGGTACTGGTCAAACGTCGGCGCTTGCTGCTTTTGACGCTCTTTCTCCTTTAACAACTAAAGGTGATATTTTATCTAGAGACAATACTAATAATGTTCGAGTTCCAGTTGGTACAGATGGGCAGATTTTAACAGCAGATAGCGGACAACCATCTGGACTTAATTGGACAACCGCAGGAGCCGGAAGCGTAACTTCTGTCGCAATGACTGTTCCTTCTTTTCTCTCAGTTGCTGGAAGTCCTATTACATCCAGTGGAACTTTAGCTGTTTCTCTCGTTTCTCAAACCCAAAATCTAGTATTTGCTTCCCCAGATGGCGCTCCTGGAAATCCAACATTTAGAGCCCTTCTTAATAATGATCTTCCTACTGTTTCAATAGCTAAGGGTGGTACTGGTCAGACGACTCAGACGGCTGCATTTAATGCGCTTTCACCAAACACAACAAAGGGAGATGTAATTGTTCATAATGGAACGAATAATGTTCGACAGGCCGTTGGTACAAATGGGCAAGTATTAGTTGCTGATAGTACTCAAACAACCGGAGTGAGATGGGGAAATTCTTTTGAACCAGCTAATGAAACTAGCTTTTTTGACGAATTCATTGGTTCAGATCAAGTAAGTTTAGCAGCTGCTGCTAGAGAGATTTCTAGAGGATGGCGAGTAGACAATCCAGGTGGAGCGTCAACGACTAATTATTCCTCAGCAGTTTTAAGTGGAAATCATCCTGGTATAATTATTGTTACTAGTGGTTCTGCGGGTGGAAATTATTGTAATCTTTCTTTAGCAAGCAACGTTGCATTGGTATTAGGTGGTGGTCAAATACAATTTGAATTTCTTATTCATATACCAGTTCTTTCTAACGCAACTAATGAATACATTCAACGTTGGGGGTTTGGCGATACATCAGGTGCAAATCAAGCAAATGGTGTTTATTTTTCATACGATAGAGCATCTAGTGGTAACTTCTTTAGAATTGTTACAGCAAATGCTAGCACTAGAACAACAACTGTTACAGGGACTGCGGTTGCTGCGGGGACTTGGTATAAATTAAGAGCAGTTATTAACGCAGCTGGAACTAGCGTTGAATATTTTATTAATGGGATATCTGTTGGTACAATCGCGACAAATATTCCAACACTTCCAATAAGTCCATTTATGCATTCTATTAGAAGTGCTGGCGGTCCGAGTTCGTTTTATATTGATTATTTTTATATGCAACAAACATTTACAACTCCGAGATAATCAATGTACGCTGTTAGATTATATAAATCGGTTCTAGATAAACCGATTGGCATACCAGACGAATGGCCTGCTGAAGTTGCAGATATAGGAGAAGCTTTAGAACTTCCTCCTGAATATTTAGCATCTAAAGGTTGGATGCTAATGTCTCAAGAGGACCTTGATACCCAAAAGGCAACTAATAGAGCTAAGTATAATAATTGGTTTAATGACTATAAGAAATTATCTAATAAAACAGTTCCAATTCAAACTATTGTAGAGCGTAAAATAATTAATGCCCAAGTTTTTGGTAATTCTATTATATTAGAATTTGCAGCTGAGAATGTTCTACTTGGATATGATTTAACAGATATTAAAAATATTATAGTCTTAACGTCTAAAGTTCTAGCTGCACTTCAAACCGGGAGTCTTTATGTCGCATTGGATGAATTAGAGTTGGTTGAAGAAAATGCTTATATTTCCCAAGAACGAAAGACTAAATATCGTAACAAACTTCAATCTTATTTAGGAATTCCTTTAACATAATATGAAAACAATATATATTGGATTTTCTAAACCTAAATCGTGGTTTGTTCCACTTTCTTGGGCTATTCGTAAGATTGAAGGAGTCCCTTTCTCCCATGTATATATTCGATTTAAATCAGATTCGTTAGATCGGGATATTATTTATCATGCCAGTAAAACTATGGTCCATTTTATGGGCAAAGAACGGTTTGATAAAGAAGCTATAATTGTTGAAGAATATGAGTTTAAAATTCCAGATGCTATTTATAAACACATGTTACAATATGCTATAGATAAGGCCGGTATTTCATATGGGTCAATTGCATTAATTGGCTTAGGATTTGTTAAATTAGCCCGTTTTTTCGGGTTTAAAATAAGAAATCCCTTTAGTGATAAAGACGGATCTTATATATGCTTGGAACTTATAGGTAGCTTATTGTGGTATTCTGGTGCAATAGATGAGATTCAAGAGCTTGAATCTATTGGTCTTTTAGAATTTAATGATATCATAAAAGACATCCAAATCGATTTTTAATAAGTATTTATAGAGACAGGTTTACCTAAAAAGATAACCTGACTAATAACTATCGCGTTGCGACGTTAGAAGGAGTACTTAAATGTCCAATAAAATTGTCACCTATACTGCCGAAGAACAACAAGATCTTACATCTCTAGCTGGAACTGAACGAGTACTTAAGAATACTCTTTCTCTTCTTCAAAATGGTATGTTTGTCGGAAATGCATCTTTGGCTGTTTTGGAATGTTCTCAATTTGTCGAATCGCTCGTCAAACAAACGACTGAGCAACGCGAGCGTATTGAAAAGGCAGCTAAAGCTCGTTCTGAAGCGTCAGAAGAGCCGAAGCTCGCTAAGGCTAATTAATGGAAACAATCGCTGATATATTTATAGCAATAGCTTTAATTATTGTTACTGCTTCTTGCGTTTTCTTTATTATCGGCGATTTAAGGAGACCAACTAAATGGCAATCAAGAAACGCCCGACGAAACAAGAACAATCTAATTTACCTCAACAACCATCGAAAGAGCCAAAAGCCCCAGCAGAATCAAACTTTGAAGCCCCAGTAATCGAATCATATACTTTGGTTCGACGAGGTGGCGGATGGTCCGTTGCTGCGATTAAAACTCAAGGCGACAAAGTTCTTTCCACTGAGTATTCTGAGCCAGATCTTAAAAATGTTGCAAAAGAACGATTTGCTGTTACTTTTTCGCAAAAAGTATTGATGAAAGATTAACATGAAAGCTTATCTTTTTAAGGCGGCAGACTTTTTCCGACTAATTGATGAAACCAATAAGGTTTCCATTACCAATGTAGCAGTTTGGGTTGTGCTCGTTAAGATAGCTACCACCCAAGACTTCAATTTGGTAGACGCTGGAGCCCTTTTTGTGTCTCTTCTCAATTATTCCGGTAAAAAGCTCATGAGAAAGATCAAAGATCCTTCGGAAAAGAAAGAAGATGTTTCTAAGTATGAAGAAAAGCTGAAGGAGCTTCAAGATAAAGTTAATTCCGTTATGGTTACCTCTGGAATTAAACGCACGGTCTTGTAATGTCTCAGCTTAAATCCATGATTGAGTCTATTCTTATAACCGAAATTAAGCGGTTATACGAAATGGCAGCAACTCCGACCGGACTTACTAATGAAGAGACTAAGAAATTAGAAACGTTCTGTAAGATTCTTCATATTTTCGATGATCTTCACGACACGCCTAAAAAGTCTAAGCCAATACAAGCGTCAATGGAAGAACTAATACGTTTAGCTAAGACGCCTACGGATAAAGATGTCAAATAATGATGACATTGTATATCTTCAGCCGGAAGATAATGATGGGCAACCTGAAACGCCCATTCAATTAACTCCAGAAGGGGCTAGGGCTTATCTTTGGACAACTGGAAGCTTAGATTGGAAGCTTTATGATTCCCAAAAAGAGATATATAACGTTTGGCGTGATTATACAGGGCAGAAGTTTATCCTTAACTGTTCAAGGCGTTTTGGCAAATCATTCATGTTGTGTTTAATCGCAATTGAATATGCACTTAAACACCCTAAAAGTCGTATTTGCTACGCAGCCCCCACGGCAAAGATGGTTAAGAAGATTATTGCTCCGATCTTCAAGGATATTCTTGAGGATTGTCCTAGAGAACTAAGACCGGTTTGGAAAGCTCAGGATCAAATCTACCTTTTTCATAACCAATCAGAAATCCATATAGCAGGTACTGACGCTGAACGCGCCGAAGCGCTTCGAGGTCAGTCTATGCATCTTGGTATTGTAGATGAAGCTGGGTTTATGAGCCAAATGGACTACGTGGTGTCTGACATTCTTATGCCCCAGACACTTACAACGGATGGTAAAATCATTATCGCTTCCACTCCACCTAAAACACCGGCTCACGACTTCACCCAGTATGCCATTGACGCCGCCATACGTGGAAATTATATCAAACGGACCATTTATGACAATCATACCTTGTCAAAAACACGTATAATTCGAACCATGATGGAAACTCAGCCTTCTTTAACTAAAGAACAGGCTGAAGAATACTATATGCAACGCTCTGGGCCTAAAAACTCCACCTGGCTCAGAGAATATATGGCTGAATTTGTCACAGATGAAGCCTATTCTGTCATACCAGAGTTTACTGAAGAATGGTCTAAGGAATTAGTCCAAGAATGTAATAAACCCCCATTTTTCGACTGTTATGTCAGTATGGACGTCGGATATAATGATTTTACCGCCGTTTTGTTTGGATATTGGGACTTTTTCGAAGCTAAGCTTATTATCGAAGACGAAATAGTCATGAATCGCATGACTTCTGCAACTTTAGCTAACGAAATTAAGAATAAAGAGCTATTCCTATGGAATGGTAAGAAACCATACGTTAGAGTCTCCGATACTGATCTAATTGTGCTCTCAGATCTCCAACGAACCCATGGAGTTAATTTCGTCCCAACCCCCAAGGACAATAAAGAAGCGGCCATCAACAAAGTTCGTATGATGATTGCCGATAAGAAGATATTAATTAATCCACGATGTAAGAATCTTATTAATCATCTTAAATTTGCAGTTTGGAATAAGCAAAAAACCCAGTTCGAACGGTCTGGAGACTATGGTCACTTTGACCTTGTGGATGCCCTTGTTTATATGGTGCGGAATATACAAACTAATAGAAATCCTGTCCCCCCTGGACATGGTTTAAATATAGCTACTCAGTTTGTTCCACCCCAAACCAAGAAATCTTACTCAGAAATCCAGATGGGTAAGCTTTTAAATTTAAAGAAGTATTTCAAAGACTGGAATAAATAATTAATAAGTATATTTGAGGTCAATATGTCATCAAAAGATACCTATTTCGCAGCTCTTCCGTCCGATGAGATCGGTCCAGAATTAATGCGAAAAGTCAATGATTGGTACACCCACATATCTGCTTCTGGCATATTTGGCCGGATGAAAAAGTCCTATTATTCTTATTATGGCTACAGCGATACCACTGGTGGTACTTCTGCCGATATTCTTAAAGGTGGCTCCCAAGGTGAATTAGCTTTAATGAAGGTTAATCACTTCCGCAACCTCATACAGCACATTCTCGTAATGACTACCAGTAATAGACCTGCCATGGAAGCCAGAGCGATTAACACAGACCATCGGTCAATGGCTCAAACTATTCTGGCTAATGGTATTCTTGATTATTATATGCGCGAAAAGACGCTTGAAGAGTACCTCAAACAATCTGCTGAATTTGCTCTAGTATTTGGTGAAGGTTACGTAACTCTTGAATGGGATGCCTCTCAAGGTGATGAATATGCCGCCGATCCAGACACTGGTAGAATCATCCACAGCGGAGATCTTCGATTTAATGCATTAAATCCAATTGATGTTGTTAAAGATGTTTATGAATCTGAAGTGGATAATCCTAACTGGCGTATTGTACGGAAGTTCCTTAATAAATATGATTTAGCTGCTAAATATCCTGAGCTATCTGAAAAGATTATTTCAGCGCCTTCTAAATATGATGCTGAAAAAAGCATGATGTTTGAATTTACTAATCCTTATAAGGAAAATAGCGACCTCGTTGCTGTTTATGAATTCTATCATCGAAGATCAGATTCACTTCCTTCTGGACGCTTGGTATCCTTCATCGACGACGAGGTAGTACTTTATGATGGACCTCTCCCTTACAAGAATGTGCCTATTTATCGCATTGCGCCTGGTAATTTCATTGGCACTGTTTATGGGTATTCTCCTGCTTTTGACCTCCTAGGTCTTCAAGAAGCTGTAGACGCCCTCTATTCCGTTATTGTAACGAATCAGACTACATTTGGTGTCCAAAACATTCTTATTCCTTCTGGACACAATATTGCTGTTAGTCAACTTGCTGGCGGTATGAATGTTATCGAATATGATAGCCAGCTTGGTAAACCAGAAGCCCTTAACCTAACGGCTACTCCTCCCGAAATCTTTAATTTTATTGATAAGATCGAACGAACGATGGAAACTATCTCCGGTGTTAATCAAGTCGCTAGAGGTGATCCGGCTGCCAATCTTCGTTCTGGTAACGCGTTGGCGCTTATTCAATCGATGGCCATCCAATTCAATAGTGGGCTTCAGAATTCGTATGCTCGCTTAATTGAAAATATTGGTACTGGAATTATCAATACACTTAAAGAGTTCGCAGAAGCTCCGCGTATTATTATGATCACTGGTCGGCATAATATGTCTTATGCTAAGGAATTTAAAGGATCTGATCTAGATAAGATCAATCGTGTTATTGTCGATATCGCAAACCCACTTAGTCGTACAATGGCGGGTAAGGTTGAAATCGCAGATAACCTACTTAAGATGGGTCTGGTTAATCCTCAGCAATATATCAACCTAATTAAGACCGGAAATCTAGATGTAATGCTCGAAGGACAAGAATCTGAATTGATGCTTGTCAAACAAGAAAATGAAGAGCTTTCCGAAGGAAGAGATGTAATAGCAGTCGTCACAGATGCTCACGCTCTTCATATCCAAGAACATAAGTCAGTTTTGGCCTCTCCAGATGTTCGCAAAGACCCCACGATAGTCCAGGCAGCTATCAAACATATCGAAGAACATATTGAACTTCTCCGTTCTACCGATCCTGGACTTCTCGCAGTACTGGGGCAGCAAGCAATACCTCCTGTCGGGCAACAGCCTGGGGCACCTGCCGAAGGCGGGCTACCACCAGGCGGAGAGTCACCTCTCGCTGGAGCAGGCCAAACTATTCCAGAAACGTTAGAAGCACAAATGCAACCCGGTGAAGAAATGCCTTCGTTACCAAGTCCAGCTACTAATCCACTCAGTGGAAATAAGTGGAATCCCGAGACAGGCGGTTTATAAGGAATAATTATGAAAGAGAATCTATTTAACATTCTAGTTATTACAAACGGAGATATGTCCGGTAATTTGACCTCATCGATTGTGGATGTATCTAAAATCAATGCCGTTGTATTCTACGCCAAATGGACAGGAACTCCAACTGGTTCTATTAAACTTCAAGTATCGATTGATGATGTAAACTGGGTGGATCTACCTAGTTCTTCCCAAGCAACTGGTGGCGCCGCTGGTGATTTTATGTGGAACGTTACTGATACTAATTATGACAAAATTAAATTAGTTTATACATTCTCATCTGGATCTGGGACATTAAATGTTCAAGCCAATGGTAAGGGTTCGAAGGTCTAATTATGACAAGTGGTTATATAAAATTACCGGTTTCTGGCGGCGGTGGTGGAGCAGTTGACTCTGTTAATGGGCAAACTGGCGTTGTTGTTCTCACAGCTAGTGATATCGGCGGCGGCACTGCCAATACTTTTGCCGGATTTGATGGAAGTGGAGATTTTCAATCTATCCCAGGATTTTCTCTATCGACGGATGTAAATGGATTTTTAATTGCTAAACCAATTCAGCCAGATAATGATTCTGGATTTTTTAACGTTCATAGTTATAATGGCACGTTTAATCCTCTTCAAAATAGTCCAAACGAAACTTGGTCATATCACAATACTTTTTTAGAGCTAGATACTGGAGACTCTGGATTTACATTTGGCACATCAGGGAACGCACTAACTGCATACAATGTCACGATTAAACACTATGGTACCGGGGAATCTGGTTCACTATCGTTGTTTAGTAATAATTTTGATATAGGAAATGGAACAGATCCTGTCGCCGTTAGAGGACTTGGTTATTCTTTTGGATTTGGGACAGTTAATGCTAATGCGACTATTAAAAATGGAATTCAAGGTTATGGATTTCAATTAAATGTTAATGCCAGTGCTACACTAGATTCGGCTACCTCATATACGAATGCCTTTTACGATTTTGCCAACTACGCAACAGCTAGTAATAGTTATGTTTCATATACAGCCAGTCCAATAATCGAAGAAATACGAAATAATAATGGGTATAGCGGTTTAAATATAAATCCAACAATAGACACATTTACTGGAAATGCCGGTTTTACTGGCGTTGGTATTGCTGGGGATTTAGGCACATTTGGTACTGGAGGATTTAACGGATTAAATGTAAACCCGAATATTGATTTAATTAATACCACCGCGTACGGCATATTTGTATCAATGGATAACGTTACTCTATATGCTGGCGCTCAATCATCTCTGGTTGAACAAGATATTACATATACTTGGATTCAAGCTGGTGATAATGATGTTTATACTTTGGAATATGTTGACGATACCACAGCCGGTAATGAATCTGTTACAATTGCAGGAACCGATGTAACAGTTCATATCGAATCTGGCGTATCAACTGCCACTCAAGTTAAAACGGCTTGGGATGCGTCTCAAGCGGCGTCGGCAGTTAATGCAGTTATTACTGGAACTGCTGGAGACGCGCAAGTTGCATTTGGTCCAACTAATTTTACTGGTGGTGAAAATCCCGGTACTAAAAAAGCAGCTTATCTGGATGGAGACGTAGAAATTACTGGGTCTTTACAATTCGGCGGTGCTTTATCAATTGGACAACTCAATGCTTTTTATTCGGCCCCACTTGTTAGTAGTCCTGGACAACCTACGTCTACTCATTTACTCATTTCTGCCCCAACAGTTGCTGCAAACGCTACGGTATCTAGTGCTGACTTTTTAGGCGTTAATACGGCATGTTTGATGCAATTTGGAGATAATAGTACAGTAACAACTGATTTTCTTGGAGTTGCAGCTTTAGGTCTTCCAGCTGTCGCTAGTTTTGGCACAGGTGCAACAGTGGACCGGGTATCCGGCGCAACATTTGCTTTAAGTTTAGATGCTTCTTCAACTGGCGGAACTATTGATCGATTAGCACTTTGCCGTGCAATATCGATTCCAAACGGAATAACAGCTGTAACTCGTCAATATGGTTATGCTTTTGATCTTCCATTTGGAGATCCAGCAACAACTACTTGGGGTGTGTACATTTCTCCTGATTGTAATAACTTCTTAAAAGGAAGTTTAAAAATTGGCGGGATTGTTGATTCCACCGACGTTGTAACTAACGACAGCGTTGCGTTAGAAGTTGAATCCACAACTAAAGCCGTTGTATTCTCTCGTATGACAACTACTGAACGGGATGCACTTACTGCCATAAACGGAATGGTTATTTATAATACCACAGATGACAAGCTCCAAGTTAGAGCAGCAGGCTCATGGGTAGATTTACATTAAGAGGATTTTATGACTAGAGAACAAGCTAAAACAATTGTAGACGAACTTTCTGATAAAAAGAATTTATCATCTTTAGAACGTAAACAACTAATAGACGCACTTAAGATATTAGCCAACAAATGGTCAATGCCTAGTTAAATGATTTTGATTACTACCCAATAGTTGGGCGTAATAACCAAATAAACTATCCCTTAATTGGGACGTATTAAAGGAGATATAAAATGTCAGACACTCAAACCCCCGCTCCACAGGAATCTGTTGGAGAAATTGCAAATCAACAAGCCAATGAAGGTTCTATTACAGAAGCCGTTTCCGAGGCGACAACCCCGGCGCAGAACGCTGTTTCCCAACTTCAAGAAAGTGGAGTTGATGTAAAAGAATCTGCAAACTCAACGCCTGAAAATAAGAAATACAAAGTTAAGATCGATGGTAAAGAAGTAGAAGTTACGGAAGATGAACTTCTAAAGGGTTACCAAAGTTCTAAATCGGCAAGCAAACGCTTCAATGAAGCTGCTAAAATGCGTAAAGAAGCCGATCAGCTTATTGAGTTTATGAAGACTCAACCTGTTCAAGTTATTGAACAACTTGGTCATAATTTCCGAGAAATCGCTGAACAATACTTAATTCAAAAGCTTGAAGAAGAAAGCATGGACCCTAAAGATCGCGAACTTCTAGATGCTAAGCGTAAGCTTCAAGAATATGAAGAACGAGAAAAACAACTTGCCCAACAACGTGAACAAGAAGAATACGCTAAAATGAAGTCTTCTTATGAAGAGCAAATTGATACTCAAATCTCTGATACTCTTCAAAAATCAGGCCTCCCCAAGACTCCCTACACAGTTAAAAGAATGGCTCAATATCTTTCTCGTGCTCTTGAGAATAACCTAGAACTCGCACCAAACGATGTAGTTGAACTTGTTAGAAAAGACTACTACAACGATCTTACATCTTATCTTGGTGGATATGATGGAGATAAACTCCTGGAAGTAATGCCTAAAGACGTGGTTGAAAAGATCCGTAAGGCTGAACTAGCCAAGGTTAAAGCTAAAACTGCTCCTACTCCTACGAAAGTAGAAGAAGTGGCTAAGCCTAAATCTGAAGATGCTGATAAGAAAAATAAGAAGAAAATGAGCATGGCTTCTTTTCGTGAATGGGCAGATAAAGCGTCAAGAGAGTAGTATTAAGAGGGGACAGATTAGTCTGTCCCCATTTTTTTATATGAAACCATATGGAATTATCTATAAAGTTACTAATAAATCCAATGGAAAGGTCTACATCGGGCAGACTGTTCAAGGTCTGAAACAACGTAAAAACAAACATATTTATACTTCTAAACGACAGATAACAAATTTGCATTACATCATGCTATAAATAAATATGGAAAAGAAAGCTTTGATTTTGAGACTATTTGTTCTTGCTTTGACATTGATGAGCTAAATAAACAAGAACAACATTTTATCGAACAATACAAATGTATCGCACCCAATGGCTATAACTTGAAAAATGGTGGCTATAATAAAAAGTATAGTGAAACGACCATTCGTAAAATGAAAGAAATAGCGAGTAAACGAGGCCCTAATCATCCATCGACTTTAGCTCTTTTAGATAGAAGTAAAAACTATCAAAAACAAAAAGGTTGTATTGGTAATGTTAGACGTTTTATTCAAGCCGAAGATGGGACGATTTATACAGGTGTTACTGAATTAGCTAAAAAGCTCGACACAACGGCTTCTTCAATACATAATTCTATTAAAAAAAGAGGCAAATATATTTGCCTATTATTTTAATAAGTATATATGGAAACATAGGTTTAGCTCCAAACGCTAAATCTTTTGAACGTTCAAAAGACTATTCAAAAGGTATTTAGGGTTAGGACACTAGATAAATGTTCTGTAGGGTTTATCCGTTCTGGACAACTCTAAATAATCATTAAAACTAGTATTTTAACATTTAACCTAAATCAAAGGATATACAATAATATGTCAGGTGCAAATATTGTCAGCACGCTGTCTGGTCTGTTCAAAGAACAGTACAGTGACAAGCTCATGGATCTAGTTCCAGATGGCGTCAAGATGCTTCGAATGGTTCCATTCGTAGAATCTAGTAAAGAAATCGGTAATTTTTACCATCAGCCTTCTGTTTAAGCATAGGGCCCCTTATTAGAAATGATAAGGTAAACACTCTTTGAATTGCTGGAAACTCCAAAATAGGGACAATCAGCAGCCAAGCTGTAGAAATACAGAAGGTTCAACGACTAGGTCATATGACCGTACCGTCAAGCGACGGGAAGTGGAGAGCATCCGAAAGGATGAAGAGATAGTCTAATCTTGCAGGTAACTGCAAGCTGCTCGAAAGAGCGGACAAGATGTAGCGAATCTTGTTGAATATAAATGGTGCTTTTGGCACAAGAACACGGACTCACGTACGCCCCGGCGAACGGAACGGCCTTCTCCCTAGGAGATGCCATTGCTGCTCGTCTTCAAGATGCTCAAATCGCTGGCGCTCAACTTCTGTTGCGCTCCTCGATCAGCTATGAAGCCGCTGCCCGTGCGTCGAACGATAAGAAAGCTTTCGTGAAAGCGACCAGCCTTCTTGTCGAAAACATGCTCAACTCAATCAGCAAGCGATTGGAAATCTCGCTTCTCTACGGACAATCAGGCCTTGCCTCGTCTGTAGCGACGACTAACCAATCTGCTACTTCTACCCGTCTGGAAGTTCCTGCGGCTTCTTGGGCCCCTGGAATCTGGTCTGGATCGGAAAACGCTGTTTTGGTTGCGTACAACGGTACAACCCGTCTGAACGCTGCGGATACCGCTGGTTACACGGTTACTTCGGTTGATCTTCTCAACCGATATGTATTCGTGTCTGCATCTAGTGCTGATATTACGGCGATTGACGCTGCTTCTGGTAGCATCACGCTGTACTTCCTCAGTTCAGTGGTTGGTTCCGGTGGAGGTCAAACCTTTAACGAAATGGCCGGTCTTGATAAGATCATTACGAACACTGGCTCGCTCTTCAACATCAACGCTTCTACGTATGCGTTGTGGAAAGGTAACTCCTACAGCGCCGGATCTGCGTCACTTAGCTTGACAAAGATCTTGAACGCCGTGGCGTTTGCCGTGGAACGTGGTCTTGATGAAGATGTAGTTTGCATGATGTCTGCAAAGACGTGGGCAAACATTGCTTCTGATCAAGCTGCTCTTCGTATCTATGATCAAAGCTACAAGCCCTCGAAGCTTGAAAACGGTGCTTCTGAGTTCGTGTTCAACGGACAAAATGGTCGCATCGAAATCCACACTTCAATCTACGTCAAAGAAGGTGAAGCATTCGTGTTTCCTCTTAAGAGACTTAAGAGAATTGGAGCTATGGATGTTAGCTTTAAAATGCCTGGTCGTAGCCAACAAGAAGACTTCTTCTTGGAGCTATCTAATGCTGCTGGGTACGAGCTCAGATGTTATACTGATCAAGCAATCTTCTGTGATTCGCCTGCGAAACTCGTGAAGATTACGAACATCGTTAATAGCTAATCAAAAGGCTACTTTTAGTGGCTTTTATTGGGGGTCCTTTTTGGACCCCCTTTTTTATTTATTTCACTTGACGGTCTTTAACATAGATGATAATCTATGTGAATGAAAGAATGTTCTAAATGCAAGCAGATTTTAGCTTTTGAAGAGTTTGCTAAATGTAAAGCCAATAGAGATGGTTATCAATATCAATGTCGAAAGTGTAAGAAACTTGCAGTTGAACAAATTAAACTCCTTCACGTAGATGGAAATTATAGTGACAATATAAGTAATAAGCAATGTTCTAGATGTCACAATCTTCTTCCTAAAGACGCTTTTACAAAGAATTCATGTCAGAAAGACGGCCTTCATAATGAATGTAAAGGATGTATGTCATTAAGGGCTAAATTACGTTATTCAAATAACAAGGATAAAATTAAAGCCCAACAGGCTAATTATTATAAGAATAATAAACATGTTAAAAATACTTATTGGCAAAAACGAATAAAAACCGATGTACAATTTAAGATAAAAGTGGGATTAAGAAGACGTCTAAAATTAGCATTAACCAATAATTATAAGAAAGGGATGGTTATAAAGAATCTTGGCTGTAGTGTTGAGGAGTTTAAGTGCTATTTCGAGTCTAAGTTTCAACCCGGAATGACTTGGAAAGACTTTCTTAAAGGTAAAATACATGTTGACCATATTAAACCATTATCTGCTTTTAATTTGACAGATCCTGAACAAATTAAAGAAGCTTGTCATTATACTAATTTACAACCTCTTTGGTGTGAAGATAACATTAAAAAGGGTTCGAAGTATATTAATACATTCTATGAAGATGATAATTTAAAAGTAAATATTATACCCATATCTGTTTTAGTTGGGATGGATAGACATCATTTATCTAAAGAGGTTCAAAAAACGAATAAAAGGCTTGTACAATTCTTTGATTTTGAATTGGTAGAAAGAGGATTTCAAATAACAAGCTTTGTAAAATCGGCTAGTGGACAAAATAAAAATAAGGTATTTGCTAGAAAATGTGAAATTAAAGAAGTTTCCCAAGACGATGCTAAAGGCTTTTTAGATAAATATCATATTCTAGGTGGCTCATTAAATTTTAGATTAGCATTGGGTTTATTCCATAAAGATGATTTAATAGCTTTAGCGACATTTGGAGCACACCATAGGAATCATACTAAGAATGTATTAAGTCGTTTTGTGACTAAAATAGACTGGAATGTAATAGGTGGCTTGTCGCGACTTTCTAAAGCTGCTTATGATCAATTGGGTGAGATTTATACGTGGATTGATTTACGCATGTCAAATGGGGATAATTGGATTAAAGCCGGTTGGATATTCGAAGAAAAGCTGAATCCCGACTATTTTTATTATAATTTCAAAGCCAATAAAGTAATTAAAAAGCAATCTCGACAAAAATCCCTGGTAAACACCCCAGACCATATGACTGAATTTGAACACGCCAAGCGAGATGGTCTAATCCGTATATTTGATTGTGGTAAGATACGGTTAAAGTTTGACCCCAAAAAAGAATCTAAATAATTCCTCAATCATTCCAATAATTTAATAAGTATTTATAGAACAACATTCAACTTGTACTCCCTATACGGTATAGGGTTGCCTCTCTCCTTGAGGTCCTGTTGAATCAAAGGAGTGTAAATACTTATGTCTTCACACACAATAATTATGTTTAAAACGGGCAACGATGTTGCTCAACAACGTCAATTGACTGAGTCTGTTGGTAACCCCAAAGTTTCTGGTCACAAGTTGGCCAACTTTGTTCGCGGATTACTTGGTGGTGCCAGATCTGCAGTTATGGAAATGGGTTCTGTTGATAACAGTGCTGAGCCGGTAGCTGCTTCTAAAGTTGCTACGTTTTCAGCAGCCCCGGCTGCTTCTGAAACGATTTCGATCAATGGCGTTGCTATTACATTTGTAGACGGCGTTGCTGGTAACAATCAAGTTAAACGAGACGATTCTCCTTCTAACTCGACACTTGCCACACGATTGGCAGCTGCAATTAATAACAGTACGTCGGATGCCTTGGCCGGAGTTGTAAAAGCTGAAGCATCTAGTGCAAACGTGACGGTCTCTTGTTTGATTCCTGGTGTCATCGGAAACAGTATCGTTTTAGCAGACGCCGCTGCTGGTGTTGCTTGGGCAGGCGCAGCAACTGCACTTTCGGGTGGAGTTGGACGTTTACCTTCGTTGAATCAGTACAAATTTTCTCGCTAATTGAATGTTGGGGCCGGTTTAAACCGGCCCTTTAACTCTCCAGGCAGGACGGAGAGATTGGAGAGTCCTAGTGTCAATTTCTTTGAATATCAATGGCATAGTTTATCCTTTTCCTGTCGAAGGTGAAGAAAACTGGGGCCCAGATGTAACTAATTGGGCTCAGGCAATCACACAAGGTGCCCTACTTAAAGGAACTGGAGTACTGGGTGCTACTCAAGTTTTCACATTAACTGGGGACGTGGACTTCGGGGCCACGTATGGTCTTCGAGTTGCTTACCTCAGATCTAGAACAGCAACTGCAGCAACTAGTGGATTAGTTAGGCTAGCCAATGCCGAAGAAATCAATTGGCGCAATCAAGCCAATAGCGCTAACCTTCCTTTAAGAGTCAGTACGGCTAACTGGCTTCAATTTAATTCTATCGATCTAGTAGATGTATCTACTGCGCAAAACTTAAGTAATAAAGTGTTTGGATCACATTTACTTCCAACTGCGAGTAATACATATGATTTAGGATCAACTGGAACTCGTTGGAAAGATGGATGGTTTCAAGGTAATTTAACAGTTGCAGGAAGTCTCAGTGCTGGATCTGTAACATTTGCAGATTTTACTGCTACTGGAAATATAACATTAGGTGATGCAACTTCTGACACCGTCAATGTTATTGCCAGATTTGTAAGTAATTTGATACCAAGCTCAAGTACTACTTATGATTTAGGAAGTAGTTCTTTAGTTTGGAATAATAGTTACTCAAATAGAGTATTGGTTGGTAACGGATCGACGGCAACACCATCAATTGCGTTTATTAGTGAAACTGGATTAGGCACATATAGAGATGCAAGTGGTTCAATCACTTTAGGTGCAAACACTGGCTCTCTTGCCCGATTAATTATTCGTTCGAACGATTTAAACGCAGCAACGGTTGTTCTATTAAATTCAAATGGCGGCGGTTCTGGGGATCAATTGATCTCTTTTTGTGAAGCATCATCTTCAACTGGAGCATGGTCTGTTGGACGACACGATAGTGATTCAAGTGCTTTTAAAATTTCACAGGGATTAGTTACTTTAGGTACAAATGATTATTTTAGAGTGACTACTTCTGGTGAATTGACGCTTGGCGCAATAAGTAGTGTTCAAACACACACTATTATTGGCAATGCAGTTGCAAGACAGAATTCTTTGGGCGTTACAGTTACTGAGGATTCTTTATCAACAGTCACATTGAATGATAACCAGGCTTCTGCGACCAATGCCTTTACTTATACCGCAGCTGGTAATGAACATATTGTTCTAGATTATTCTATTTCACGAAGCACGGCTAGAGAAACTGGAACCATTCTTATTGGACAAAATGGCACCGATGTTGAATTTAATCGCGTACACGGTGGTACTGGTGATACAGGAATCACCTTTAGTGTGGATATTAGTGGTGGTTTAGTGCGATTACGTTATACCAGTACGAGTACTGGCTCCAGTGCAACAATGCGAGCCATTGCTCGTCGTTGGGGTTCATAATGGCACAGAATTTATTCAATATTAAGATTATTACCAATGGTGATATGTCTGGTAATATTACTTCAGATGAAATCGATCTTTCCAAAGTCGATGGATATGCAATTCAAGCTGATTATACCGGATCTCCAACTGGAGATATTAAAATTCAATGTTCAGTAAATGGATCGACTTGGGCAGATTATCCGTCTTCTGAAGTTGCAATTCCAACTGCGACTAGTCCTATTCTTTGGGAAATAACTACAGCTTTTTACGATAAGGTCAGAGTAATTTATACCGCGTCTTCTGGCTCTGGAACTCTCAATGTCCAAATTAATGTAAAAGGAACTGAGGATTAATGTCCTATTTCGTTAAATTAGGCGATGGCGGAGCGGTCACTTGGAAAGAACCCTCGGCAACGGTTGGAGATTTACCCCCAACTGGAAATCAAGTTGGTGATGCTAGAATTGTTATTAGCCCAGCCTCTGTCTATGTTTGGGATGGAAGTTCCTGGCAGAATGTATCTTCTGGCGGCGGAGGATCTCCTGGGGGTGTTTCAGGAACCGTCCAATTTAATGATTCTGGGAACTTTGACGGCGATAGCCAATTTCAATGGAATGAGACCAATAAATTCATTAATTTGAATGGATTGGCAATTAAAGCACTTAGTGCCTCAACCAGTTTAGTTGACGCCCAAGCTTCACCTGTAACTGCTTTTTCATATAGTGCTACTAGTTATAATTTTACGATTATCGAATACTCAATAACAAGAAATACATCCAAACAGGTTGGGATGTTGTTTGTTTCAAATGACGCGTCTTCTGCCGCTTTAAGTAATGGATTTGCAAATTTATCAGATGTTGGGGTTGAACTATCAGCCAGCGTTTCAGCTGGAAATGTAAATATTCAGTATACAACTACTGCTACTGGATTTAATGCATTTCTTAAATATGCAATAAGACAATGGATCTAGAAATTAATAAGTATTAATGGTATTAACACAGAGTATTAAAAGGGGTACATAATGGGAAATAATCAATGGAAACTTCAGGGCGCGCTTCGGTTTGGTAACCTTTCTGGTGACCCAACGCCGACATCAGCTGGCCTTTCTTACTTTTCAACATCGGTTAATAAGCTTCGCCTTTACAACGGCTCGGCTTGGGTTAGTTTGGCTAACCTTTCCGAATTAGCCTCTACTACAGACGGGTCTGCTGGTGCTGATTTAGTTGGTGGTGAGAATAAGTCGTATACCAATATTTCTGGCCTTACGACCTATACCGTCCAAGATTTCATTGATCGAATCGATGTAGCCCTCGGTGTCTCTGGTGGAAGTACCTTTAACGATAACGTATTTCGTATTTATGACAACGGCGATAATACTAAACAAATCGCTTTTCAAGCTTCTGGTATTTCTACGGCAACGACTCGTACGATTACAATGCCGGATGCCGACGTTGATCTTGGAAACCTTACGAATTCTAATATTTCAGCGTCTGCCGCCATTGTGTATAGCAAACTTAATTTAACGGGAAGTATTGTAAATGCGGATATTAATGCCTCTGCTGCTATCGCTTATAGTAAGCTAAGCTTAACCAATAGCATTGTTAATGCTGATATCAACGCTTCTGCGGCTATTGCTTATAGCAAATTAAACCTTGCTAATAGTATTGTTAATGCAGACATAGCTACTGGAGCAGCCATTGATGCTGCTAAAATCCACGATGGATCGGTAAGTAACACAGAATTTGGTTACTTAGATGGTGTCACTTCTTCGATTCAAACCCAATTGGACGCTAAAGCCGATGATGCTGATGTTATTAAGAAAGATGGATCGGTTGCGTTCACTGGTGACCAATCGATGGGTGGATTTAAACTCACATCTCTTGGTGCCCCAACATCTGGAACAGATGCTGCAACAAAACAATATGTTGATAACGTAGCTGAAGGACTTAAACCCAAAGCCGCCGTTAGAGCAGCCACAACTGCTGATATTACACTGGCTAATGAGCAAACTATCGATGATGTTGCTCTAGTTGCCGGTGACCGAGTTCTTGTTAAAGATCAAACCGATGACGAAGACAACGGTATTTATAACGTTGTGGACGCGGGTGCATGGACTAGATCTTCTGATTTTGACTCACTTACTCCTATTGATGAAGTCAATGGTGCATATGTTGCAGTTCAAGAAGGTACAGTTAATGCCGGTAAAATCTATGTTCAACAAGGTGAAGTAACCGCGATTGGTACAGATCCAATTATCTTTGTATTCTTCAACTCCTCAGCCTCTCTTGTTGGTGGAGATGGTATCACTGTTTCTGGTAATAATATCAGTGTTGATCACGACGGTGAAGGTCTTACGTTTGTTGCCACACAGTTGGCACTTGAACTTGACGGATCTACACTTTCTAAATCAGCTTCTGGTCTTAAAGTTGCAGATGGTGGTATTACCAATACTCAAGTTAATGCTTCTGCGGCTATTGCTTATAGCAAGTTAAATCTATCAAATAGTATTGTTAATGCAGATATTAACGCGTCTGCAGCTATCGCATATAGTAAGCTAAGCTTAACCAATAGCATTGTCAATGCTGATATTAACTCAGCAGCCGCCATTGCTTATAGCAAGTTAAACTTGTCAGCAAGTATTGTGAATGCTGATATAGCAGCAGCTGCAGCGATTGCTCTTAATAAACTTGCCGCAGTGACAGCTAACCGAGCGTTGGCTTCAGATGGATCTGGCTTTATTGTAGCTACTTCTGTCACGGATACTGAACTTGGATATCTCTCGGGTGTTACATCTGCCATCCAAACTCAACTGGACGCTAAAGTAACTGGACCGGCTTCTGCAACGGACGAAGCACTTGCTCGATTCGATGGAACAACCGGCAAGCTTGTTCAAAACAGCTCAACCAACCTGTCGGATTCTGGAGCACTCACTATCGCCGATGTATTCAAACGCGGTGATGGTGGTTTAACAAACTTTATTGAAGAAGAGTACATTTACAACCAGAGCTTAACTGCTTCCACTACGGCAGTTTTGGCGGCTCTTACTTTCGATAGTAAGGTTTATAAGGCGATCCATGTTGAATATCAAGTTCGAAATGGTAATAACCGCCGAACTGGTAAACTCTATGTCGTATGTGACAACGCCGATGGCGTTGCCGCAACTAACGTATCCATTGTAGACAACTCTACAGAAACGGCAGAAATCAACCTTTCTTGGTCTGCCGCAATGAACGGGGATAACGTAGAAATCAGTTATACGACGAGTTCTGGAACTTATTCAATAAACATGGATACTAAACGTTTTAAGAGCTAATTTAATAAGTATTATGTAAGGTATATGGGGTCTATTATGACCCCATCTGCCTCTTTAAATGGATAGTTTGGAAAGTTAAAGAGGATATTAATGTCGTTGGACTTCTTCAGGATCTCAAAAGGGATTAGATTAACACCCCAGTCGGGAGCGCCTTCTTCTCCACAAGAAGGTGATTTATACTTTGACAACTCCCTTGTAAAACTCAGGGTGTATCAAAATGGAACTTGGGTTAATATCACCGATTCTGACGGAACTGTACTTCTAGCTGACGGATCGGCTGCTTCCCCATCTTTAGCTTTTGCTTCTTCCGGGAATGAAAATACTGGTCTTTATTTATTTGGAACTGATAGTCTTGGTTTTTCCGCCAACGGAACTTCTGTTGGTAACTATTCAGCAGCTGGTCTTTGGACCATTGGAGCAACTAGCGGCACGCAAACCCATGCAGTAAATGGTCAGATGGCTATTACTAGCCGTCTCGCAGTAGGAACGACTGATTCTTCAGCTACGGCACTAAACGGTGCCGGCTCTGTCACAAGCGGTGCTTCTCAATCTGGTATATCGTCAGATTGGACTTATAGCTCTGCGGCCACCACACAAGCGTTGGGTATTGTTTCAAGAATTAATACTCAAGCTGCTTCATTTACTTTACCATTTGGTGCTGCTTTTAATGCGACAGCGCCTATTATTGGAGCAGGTTCAACTATTACTAGGAGTATTGGTTTACGTTTTAGTGGTACTTGGACAGGTGGTACTAATAATGCTTATATTGCTGATAATACTTCGTTCACCGGCAACTACTTTATTAACTCGACAAGTACAAATCCATCGGTTTTAAGTGGAAGATTAGATATTAATTCAGGCGGAACCACCTCCACATCTATTTTAAGAGTTGGTGGAACAGCAACTATTTTAACTGGTACTGATCAACAAGGTATTTATACAAACTCGGCAATGTCATCTGCGGCAACAAGTTCTATTGCCGGTATTAGAATTCAAGTCGAAACACCTAATACAACATTTACAACAGCAATAGCTGCTTCTTTACGAACGACGAGCTTTGTAAAAGGCGCTTCTCATACAATTACAAGATACGCTCAATTACTCATTGATGGAACTATTCCAACTACGGCAACCGGATCAGCTTACATAGCTGACAACACAACATTCACCGGCAACTACTTCATCCATTCCACAAGCACTTCAGAATCTTTAATATCTGGTGATTTAAGAATTAATACGGCAGGTAAAGGCCTCCTTGTAAAAGAAGGATCTAATGCTAAAATGGGAGTTGCTACGCTAGTTGCTGGTACTGTTACGGTTAATACGACGGCAGTTACTGCAAATAGCCGTATTTTTCTAACTCATCAAAATAATAGTGGAACTGTGGGATTTGTGACAGTAAGTGCAAGAACCGCATCAACTAGTTTTACGATTCTCTCCAGCAATGCAGCAGACACTAGTAATATCGCTTGGATGATAGTAGAACCGGCATAATAAAGTTTAATATTAATTTAAGGAGCAAATAATAACATGGCAGATCAAATGAACGCAAAACAGCAAGCTAAGAAGGAACTCCTTCAAGAGCTTATCGATATGATGAATCAAGAAATGGATTATTCTCTTCCCGGTATGGAACGTCCAGAAATGGATATGGAAATGCCCGAGGAAGTTGAATTGGAAGTAGACATGGAAGCACCCAAGGCACCCAAAGTGGAAATGCCTGAAGAGGGTATGGAAGAGATTGAAATGTCTCAACCTCCGATGTCTGATGAAGATCAAATGGATCAAGATTTGATGGAATTGGCCAGCAAGAAATCCATAAAGGACGAAGAAGAGGATAAAGAAGAGGCTTAATTATGCCCTTTGATTATAAGCAAGAAGCTTTAAAAGATCTCATGAGACAGATCGAGGAAGGACGTCTTCAAGAATCTGATCTTATGACTCAACTTGAACAGAAACCGTCTGATCAAGAAGCTTCTGATGCTATCTCTCGTTTTCTTGCTTCACAAGATCCAAAAGAAGCCGTTCCTCCAGTTCAACCAGGTCCTCCAATGGAACAACCTAGTGCTCAACGTGACCTTAACGTTTTAGAAAAGCCCTTTTATGAAGGCTTAGAAGAACGTAAGCGTCAAGAACGAGAATTGGAAGAATACTTCAAAAATAGATAAAGGGGTTCCTAGTGCCCAGCTACACAACCACCCAATTGGTTAATACGATTAAGACCAAAGGTCTTGTTCCTACTAACCAGTTAACATTTACAACGGATCAAATTCTTCAGATTGCAGATGAAGAAATGCAGACTGGTGTTGTTCCACTCATTATGACTGCCAGAGAGGAATACTTTGTCAAGTTTGAAGACTTCACTATTAATTCTGGTCAATCTGAATATGAACTACCTTATCGCTCAATTGGCTCCAAATTGCGCGAAATTACGGTTGTAAACGGCGAATCTGAGTATAAGATTCCTCTTTTTCAAGCTGATCAAATTGCCGATAGAAACGATCCATTTGGATTTAATGCCGGGACTGTTGCATATCTAAGAGCTAATAAGGTGGTTCTTAGTCCCGGCCCTGTACCTTCTCTCGGTCAAACCCTTCGAATGTATTATTTTAATCGAAGAAATACTTTGGTTCAAGAAACAGCAGCCGGGCGTATTGATGCGATAGATACCAATACCAATACTATTACTCTATCTAACGTTCCAACAACCTTTAGTATTTCTAGCCAATATGACTTCATTAAATCTAAGCCAGGTTTTGAGAATCTAGCAGAAGATCGCACACCTACTGCAATTAATGGGACTTTATTTACTTTTGCAAGTCTTCCATCTGGTTTGGTGGTTGGTGATTATTTGGCGTTATCTGGAGAATCCCCGATTGTACAGATACCCGTAGAATTCCAGCCAGTTTTAGCCCAGCGTGTAATTGTACGTATTTTAGAAGCAATTGGCGATACCACTGGGGTTCAAGTTGCTAGAACAAAGTTAGTTGAATTAGAAAAGAATACTTTGGATCTTATTTCTCCACGAGTTGATGGAAATCCAAAGAAGATTGTTAATATTTATGGTCCGCTTAATGCGGGAGGACGTTTTTCTAGATGGTGGCGTTCCTAGAACAAACGAATTGGTTAATTAAAAATGAGTCAGCAATTAACAATTCGAACTCAAGGTCTTTATCGCAATACTAACGAACTCTCTGAAACACCAGAAGGTTCTTTACTTACTGCAGATAATATCGTAATTGATAAAGACAGCATTATTGAACCACGTCGTGGTTTAGATTCACTTGCCTATAAATTTCGTGATGCTTCCGACCGTGCTATAAATCTATTCTTCTACAAAGATGCTTTATTGGCTCATAATAGCACGGACTTAATGAGCCGTTATGATTCAACCGGAGTTGCAGTTACTGGCGACTTTACATCTAGCACGAATATAATTACGTCCATTGCGCCAAATACCGATGATTTATCAGTCGGCCAAACTGTTGTCGGAACCTACGTATTTGAATTAACAGCGGTTGCCGACGTAGCCGGAAGCTTAGCTGGTAAATACTTTCTATTTAATGCCGCTCAAAATAGTACTAGATACTATGGTTGGTTTCAAGTTTCTGGTTCTGGAATAAATCCAAACGTACCAAATAGAACCGGTGTTCAAATTAACATATCGACAAACGACACCGCAAATACTGTAGCCTCGGCAATTAACACGCAAGTGAACGCTTTGACCGATTTTAATTCTAGTGTTCTAGGTGCTATCGTAACTGTTACGAATGCAAATGTTGGAGATTCTGATATTGCAAGAAACGCCCCGGGCGTAGACTCTCCAGGATTTACATTTAATAATATTGGTACTGGTGTTCCAGAGGGAACCGTTATTGACAGTATCGATAGCGCTTCCCAAGTAACTGTGTCCCAAAACTTCACCGAAACTCGAACTGGTGGTAATATAGCCTTTGCCGGATGGCGTAATTATAATGGAACTTATACCGCTCCCGGTGCCGCTTATACTAGAATTAGGGCATCTACCTCTAATCAGAACTTCTATTTTGTTTCCAATACTGGAGTTAAAAAGCTTGATAGCTTAGACGGTACTATTATTAATTCCGGCGGAATAAAAGCCATTGATGGGGCTGGAACTACGACCGGATCTTCTGGTTTTTTAGCCAACAATTTTAAAGTCGCATATAGGATTGTTTGGGGTTATAAAGACACCAACAATAACTTAATTTTAGGAGTCCCAAGCGAGCGCATCGTTGTCAATAATACGAGCGGCGGAACCAGAGATGTAGAATTAACTATTTATATTCCAGATGGTATTACTGTCGATTATTTCTATCAAATCTATCGTTCCGAACAAGCTGATGTAAATGGAGAAGGTCCTTCAGACGAGCTTAGGCTTGTATATGAGGATAATCCAACATCTGCTGAATTGACTGACGAAGAAATCGTATTAACTGAAAATACTCCAGAAGATCTTAGAGATGGAGCTCTCATTTACACAGCGCCGTCTCAAGAAACCATTCTTCAAGCGAATGAAATACCGCCATATGCGCAAGATATAGACGTATTTCAAAATTGCATGTTCTATGCGAATACTCGAACACGTCAACAGCTTCCTTTGACATTGTTAGCCGTTGGGGCTCCAACTGGATTGAATTATATAGTTCAGGACGCAACCTATGTAAATGCTACAACATTCACGGTTGTATCGGCGTCTGGTATTGCAGTTGGAATGCTTATTACTGGTCCTGGGGCTAATATTCCATCTGGATTGAGTGTTTCAAACGTCAATGGTACTACCATTACGGTGACTGGTGGGACTCTTACCGCTTGGGGTGGAACTATCTCTGTCCAATTTAGAGATGGTATAACAATCAATGGTGTGCAGTACATATCTAATAATTTGACAGAATATGATAATACTGTTACGTTTACGGCGGCTTCTCCAGGTAAGGTTAATTGGACAGCTCACGGATTAACTGCTAATTCAACCATTGTCTTTTCAACAACTGGGACACTTCCAACTGGATTAGTTGCAGGAACCACCTATTATGTAAATAATCCAGGCGCCAACGATTTTGAGATTGCAGCCACTCAAGAAGGCACAAGTATTAACTTAATTGATACTGGAACTGGTGTTCATACGGCAATTGCCAACCAAAGACGTTTTCAAGTCTATACTGGCGGATCTCCGGCCCAAAATGTTGACACCACAGCCAGACAAATAATTCGAGTCGTAAATACAACATCTTTGAATACTACGGTCTATGGATATTATTTATCAGGTCCAGAAGATCTTCCAGGACAAATGTTAATAGAGGCGCGAACTGTTTCAGTTGCTCAATTTTTTACAACAGCAACTTCTCACGGAAGTGCATTTAATCCAGTTCTTCCAACATCTGGTACTTCTGTTGCTTCCATTAATGATGAATTTAAAAATGGTCTTTATTTTAGTAAACCTCTTCAACCAGAAGCCGTTCCATCTGGAAACTTCTTAAGAATTGGTGATGCTGACGAAGAAATCCTTCGTATAAAACGACTTCGAGATGCTCTTTTCATATTTAAAAAGGATGGAATCTTTCGAGTAATCGGGGATGATCCTACTACATTTAGGGCGGATCTTTTGGATAATACGGCAACTATCGTTGCTCCAGAATCAGTTGTAACCCTCAATAACCAGATCTTTATGCTTGCTGATCAGGGAGTTGTTGTTGTTTCTGATACTGGTGCAGAAGTTATCTCTCGGCAAATTGAAAATGACTTTCTAGAATTATATAGCCTAGATTTTGAAAAGGTAACTAATCTTTCCTTTGGTGTGGCTTATGAATCTGATCGAAAATATATGCTTGGAATTATATCATCTGATCTAGACACATATCCAACCCAACTGTATGTTTATAATAATTTCACTAGAGCTTGGACTAAATGGACTATATCTAAACAAGCCGGAATTGTGGACCTGGAAACAGACCGACTTTATTTCGCAGATGCTGTAAGTAATAAAGTTAATGTTGAGCGTAAAGCTCGCGATTATAGCGATTATATTGACGATGAATTTAATGTAGAGCTACTCGCACAATCTGATAAAGTGCTAACGCTCAGTAGCGTGTCTAACATTGTTTCTGGAGACCTTTTATTCCAAGGCAATACTTTTACCACCAAGATCTTGAGTGTGGACGGTTCAACGTCACAGGTTACTATTCAAGATGAGATCGATTTTGTCATTAACGAAGATGTAACCATTCTTAAAGCAATCGATGTAGAATTTGAATATATTCCTGAAGATGCTCGTAATCCAGGTATTACTAAACAGTTTAGAGAAATTAGCCTATTCTTTAAGGAAGGCTTTTTCGATACTCTCACTTTATCCTTCTCAAGCGACTTGAGTGGAGATTATGAAGAAGTTGAATTGAGTGGTTATTTGATTGGATTCTGGGGCTTATTTCCTTGGGGTTCTTTACCTTGGGGTGGAGCGACTAGAGCTATTAATACTAGAACTTATGTTCCAGCTAATAAACAAAGATGCTCACAACTCAGCGTTCGGGTCAACCATAGAGAAGGTTATTCATACTTCCTACTTAACGGTTTAAGTTTGATCTTTAACCAAATGAGCGAAAGATTGAGGAGATAATTGGAGGTGTACCATCGCTAAAGCACCATCAAAACGTAGACTCCTTGTAGAAGACTTTCCTAGGGAACAAAGGGATTGGATAGGAAGTCTTTTGCAAATTCTCAACCAATTTATGGATGAGACCATTTTCGCTTTGTCTAAGAATGTTTCATTACGTGAGAATTCATTGGTACAAATTAAAGAACTTACTTTTAATGGTAATGCCAACGTTTATGGTGATATTACAAGTGCGTCTAATAGCATGACCAATGTATCTTCTACATATGGATTTGTCGCCGGAATGACCATATCAGGCCCTGGAATCCCAGTAAATACAACTATTTCGGCAGTAGCTGGGTCTACAATAACTATGTCAGCTAACGCGACTGCTACTATAACTGGCGTTCCAGTTATTGTTGGGAATAACTTCCCATTAACCTTTAGATATGATTTAGCCGTTAAACCGATTGGAATTCAGGTTCTAGATCTCTACGAAGACGTAGACAACGCTCAACCTATTCATGAAGCTCCATTTGTAAGCTGGTCGCAAAGTGCGGATCAGATAATTATTAGCAATATAACGGGCCTTAAGGTCAATGTTCCATATTCAATTCGTTTTGCTGTATATGGGGAATAATTAATAAGTATATAAGAGGACAGAGATGGCATTTATTCGAGATTCAAAAAGAGGCGGAAAGGACGATATTTTACGTTCTGGGGCTGTTTCTGCGCCTTCATCCACAGCACCGGCTCCTGGAACTCAAGCACCGTCTACTCCGGCAACCCCCGAATCTAGACGTACGTCCGGTCAGGCCCCGACTGTCCAAAAATACCTCCAAGCTGGTAAGGGAGTTGGTCTTGGAAAAACTTTAGCCACAGATGTAACTCAGAAACTTCAAAAGGCTAAAGAAGATGTCCAAACTGCAGCTGGTGAAACATATGGTCAAATTAAAGCCCAAACTGCTCAATATAAACCTGAATTAATTCAAGCCGGATTACTCGCAGCTGGGAAAACCGACCAGCCTTCACAAGAGCTTTATAAAGAATATCAAGATTACGAAAAAAGTATTCAAGAAGGGTATAAAGGACCAGCCGGGTTTACACAGGATCAACAAACCGCTCTAAACAAGTTGTACGAAGATCTTCGTAAAAAAGCAGAAGCTACCAAAACCGAAGAAGGTCGTTTTCAACTTCTTGGTGAAAAATATGCTTCACCAACTTATAGTAAAGGTCAATCAAAACTTGATCAATTGTTACTTCAAACCGATCCAGAAGCCAGAAAACAATTTGAAGCTCTCCAACTTGGTGTATCAGAAGCGCCAAAAGCTTATGAAAGTGCGCAAGAAAAGCTTCAAAAAGCAGCAGAACAACAACGTTTAGGATACCAATACGCTCAGCAAGAAATTGAACGTGCTAAAGGTAAGCAGATTACTAATGAAATTCAGAAACCTGCTGAACTAAATGAGGTTATTGGTAAATCTCAAGCTCAATTAAATCTTGAGAAATATCTAAGAGATCAACAAGCTGCAAAAGAGGCAGCAATTAAAGCCGCTGAAGAACAACGTAAAGCCGCAGAACAAGCTGAATTACGACGTATTCAAGAAGAAACGGAACGTGCGGCGGCTGCTAAAACGACACAAGAGGAAGCGGCTCGTCAAGCCGAACTCCAAAAGCAATATGAAGCAGCGCTTTCTCAACAACAAGAAGAAGCGCGTAAAAAGGCTGAAGAACAAGCTAAACTTCTAGCAGATCAAGAACAAGCCAGACTGTATCAAGAAGCACAAACTAGAGCACAAGCTGAAGCTGCAGCAAAAGCTGCTCAAGAAAAAGCAGCTGCAGAAGCTCAACGTAAAGCGCTTGAAGAACAAGTTGCTTCTGAAAAGGCGGCAGCTGATCAAAAAGCAGCTCAAGAAGCTGAACTTGCTAAACAAGCTGAAATCGCTCGTATGCAAGAAGTTGCACGTCAAGAAGCTGCTAAACAAGCTGAAGAAGCCGCACAGCGCAAAGCCGCCGAAGAAGCCGCAGCTAAAGCACAAGCTGAAGCTGCAGCAAAAGCTGCTCAAGAAAAAGCAGCTGCAGAAGAAAAAGCAGAACTCGAACGGGCTGCTCAAGAAAAAGCAGCAGCTGAAGAAGCAGCACGTCAAGCTAAATCTGAACAAGAACGACTTGCCGCAGAACAAGCCGCAAAAGACGCAGCGGCTAGAGAAGCTCAATTAAAACAAGAAGCAGAAGCTAAGGCCGCAGAACAAGCTAGGCTTGCTCAAGAAAAAGCAGCCGCAGATGCTAAAGCTGCTGAAGATAAACGTATCGCAGATGAGCAATATGCCCAATCTGTAAAGCAATACGATGATAAGATTAAATCTGATTTAAGTCAAATCAAAACAGAAGATGAACTTAATAAATATCTTGCAACTCTAGATACTAGAGGAGTTGCTCGTCCTGGAGAAATCCGAACTGAAGATCTTAAAGCGCTTACAGACGTGCAAAAGAAAACTCTAACAGATCAATGGAAACAAATTCAATCTGATTCAAAAAAACAAGAACAACAAGTAGCTATAGATCAAGCTAAATTACAATTGGAAGAATCAGCAAAAGCAGTTCAACAACAAAAAGATGAATTAAAATCTTTGCAAGATAAGTTAGCTAAAGTCAATGATCAAATAAATATGGTAAATCAAGCTGCTAAATCTATTGTTGATACTAATAGCTGGATTACATTGCCTGCTAATTTTAATTTTGAGTCAATATATACTCCACAAGAACTTCAACAAATTAAAGGTCTATATTCTAAGAATCCAGATGGATCTACTAGAATTCATCAAGGTATACTTAATTCGGCTAATGTTGGATTACTTTGGGCTAAATTACAGCCATTACAAAAACAATTACCAAGTCAAATTGCTTCAATGCAGCAAAACATAGTTAATGCTGAAAACCAATCTAAAGAATTAAATACCAAATTAGATCAATTGTATAAAGAATCTCTTTCTACTGAAGATTATAAGAAATATGAAACTCAGAAGCAGGTTGATAAATATAATCAATATATTGCTGAAAACTTTCCTAAAGTAAATGAACAAGAAAAATTAACTGAATTATCTGATCTTCAAAAGTCTTTAGATGCTGGATTTAATAGTCTCAAAGATCATTTTAAAAATACTTATGGTATCTCTGGTGATGCTGCTCAAGTTGCTGAACAACTTAAAGCTCTTGCCCAACAGAATCCTGAAATGAAGAAGAAAATGGATAGTGATCATTTTGTTCAGGAATTTGCATTACAGAGAGATGTTGCCAACATGGCTGCTTCTCAAATTAAAGCACTCCAAAGTGGTCAATTTAAACAACCACAAACGTTGCAAGATTTGTACGACTATAATGTAAATAAGATTAAACAACAATCAGTAATGCAACAAATGCAGGACTATAAAGATCTAGCTCAAATTAAAAGTGATTTAGCAGCTGGAAAAGTCAGTAGTGCTTTAACCAAGATGTATCCAGATCTTATTCCTTCATATGTCTTGCAAAATTCTACGTTTGGAATTGATCCGTCTAAATATATTAAAGTTAATGAAAAAGCTTATACTGATTTAGCTAGTTATGCGACTCCTGAGCAAATAAGTCAACTTAGTGAAGTTTCTAAGATATTGGGACTTGACTTTAATATTAGTACTAAAAATGTCGGCCAATATTTAGATAATAAAGTTGCTCCTTTTACCTTTGATGAAAAGGCTTATAAAGTCGCAGTTGAAGATGTTAAAACTAAATTAACAGATAATTTAAATACAGCTCAAAAGAAGTATACAGACGCTGCTAATGCTATAGAATCGTCTTTAAGCACTGAAAAGAATATTGCAAATGGTGCTGCACAGAAAATGAGCACTTATTCATCCTCTATGTCCGGACTCGTTAATACCATGTATAATGAAGCCGTTTCTAAAGGATATAAAGGTTCTAAAGACTTTAACCAAATATCTCAATGGGTTAAATCTAAATGGCCTTCTTCTACATATACGGCTGGTAAACAACTTTATGCCAGAATAAATGATTATAATACATTGGCCGGACAGTACTCTACAGCTCAACAACAATATAATTCTGTAACTAATAGTATTAATTCTAAGAGAGATTCATATTTAAGTTCGTACAAAACGGCTTTAACTAATGCTCAAAATCAATACAATGCTGTAGCTAATAAAAAGGTTACAGCTTATTAATAAGTTTATTATATGAAGATCATTATAAGAAAGTGTAGGGGATAATAATGGCTGGAGTCACAAGCGCAGTTGTTGGCGGAGCTGTTGCTGCCGGAAGTGCCGTAGCCGGTGGTATTCAAGCTCATAAAGCAGGTAAAGCGACCAAGGGTGCCCAACGTAAAGCCGAAGAACTTCAAGCTGAGCAGATGGAACAATGGGATCAGCTTAAACAAAAAATCCCATCTATTTCGGATCGCCTATACGAACTTGAACGTTTTAAACAAGTTGGCGAGCTTACTCCTGAAATGGAAGAAGCTATTAAACAAGAAGAAACTGAGCTTAAAAAGATTCAACTCGACCCAACGTATAAACAAGCCCAATTAGACGCTTTGGCTCAATTGCAAGAAATTGCAGATGCTAAGGGTATTACCCCAATTGAAAGAGCCCAACTGGCTCGCATTCAAAATGAACTTGGTAATATTGAGAAGGCTTCTAGACAAGCCATCTTGCAACGTGCCGCACAAATGGGCACTCTTACTGGTGGTCAAACCGTCCAAGCTCAATTACTTGCTTCTCAAGAAGCAGCTAACCGAGGTGCTTTAGCTGGAACCGAAATTGCTTCTCAAGCTTATAAACGAGCTATGGATGCAATTGCACAGCGTGGTGAATTGGCTGGTGGTCTTCGTGAACAAGAGTATGGTGAGCAACGAGACGTAGCTTCTGCGCAAGATATTATTAATCAAGCTAACGTACGTCAGCAAGCCGATGTGCAAACTCGCAACGTGGCGGCTAGAAATATAGCCCAACAAGAGAATCTTGCTCAGCAACAAAGAGTTGCAGATCTTAATGTTCAAGCTGGACAAGAAGAAGCTAGACGTCAAGCTCAAGCTAAAGAAGACTATTATCAAGACTTATATAGAGTTGAAGCTGGTAAATCTGGTTTACTTGGTCAACAAGCTGCCGATCAAGCTGCGATTGCTGATCGAAAGCGCCAAGAGGCAGCCGCTGGAACATCTGGAATGCTTGGTGGAATTGGAAAGATTGGTGGATCTCTGCTAGATTATGGTGTAAAGAATTGGCCTACGCAATCGATTGCTGGTGGTTCTCAATTCACTACATCGGGGAGTGATTTGGTTAAACAACCTTCTCTTGGAACTTATCAGTTTGACCCATATAAGAAATAATTGGAGATAATAATGGCACCTAGATTAACAGATGAACAAATCGATTATTATGCTCGTTTGGGTATTGTTCCTGATTGGATGAAAAAACGCCCAGGTGCTGAACGACTTCCTATGGAAGATCTTCGTTCTTCCAATGAGCCAGTGCCGGAATTAATTCAATCAGAAGCTCAAGTAATGGAGCCAATGGCTTCTCCAGAACTAGAAGTGCCTCGTTCCAATCTGCAGACCATGACTCCTTCTGAATTCGATGCTGAACTGCAGTTTAAAAAGCCCGGATTGTTTGAATCTAAATACGCTGAGATGTCTCCAGAAGAAGCAGATGCTGCAATTATGGCCGAAGAACCGGCTAAAGAAGAATCCGATGTTTTAAAAGAATTGGACTTGTCTGCTTTGATGCCTCAAGCTCCGAAGGAAATAGCCCCAGAGGCTAAACCCGAAGAACCAATGGCTGAAGCTCCGACTGATATGCCACCCCCTGCTGAATCTCCTAAAGTGCCTTCTCGCGAAGAGTTGTATGAGCAACTTAAAAAGAAGTATTCTTTCGAAGGTACTGATGTTGGACCAGAAGCGTTAAGAGATGCTCAATCTAAACGAGATGTTGGTGTTTTAGCTGGTGGTATCACTGAAGGATTAGCCGATATAGCAACTGGTGGAAAAGCTGATTCTGGGTTCTACAAGGAACTTCGATCACGTGCAGATCAACCAGTTAAGAATATCGAAGAACGTCGTAAAGAGATTGCTGAACGTTTAGGCTTAGATGAGAAGCTCGTAGCTGCCACTGAAAGAATGGCAGCTCAAGCCAGAGATGCCCAGTTAGATGATCCTAATGATCCTCGCATTAAATCGTGGAAAGCTCTTATTGAAACTCAAAATCCCGATCTTGTCAAGATGTATAAGGGACAAGGTATTTGGGATGCTATGACTTGGCGACAAGTTCAAGATGGTCTTGGTAAGATTCAAGAAGCTTTCTTAGATCGAGAAGCTAAGAAAGAAGAATCTGAAATTCGTAGACAAGAAGCAGCTACAAAATCCGCTGAAACTAGTGATTATAGACAGCAAATTGCCAGCCAAAAACAACAAGAAGAAGGTCGTCGAGTTGGAAAAACAATTGCGGATGAAGCTCAACGGTTGGGTCGTGGTGATAAAATCATTCAAGAACAACGTAAACAAATGGCCGCTTTTGAAGAAGTAGATAATCTTCTTAATCAATCTAAGGCTGGTAATGAACAAGCCATTTCGGCACTCGGTACACGTTTAGCAAGAGCAATGGGTGAAGTCGGTGTTTTGACCGATGCGGACGTTACTCGATATATAGCTGGCCAATCTTGGGGACGTAAATTCATGGATTGGGCCACCAGAGGATTAAAAGGAGAACTACCAAAATCTTCTGTAGAAGACCTGGAAGAGCTAACTAAACAGTTACGAGATGTTTATAACCATCGTATAAACCGAAATTATGACGAAGCCGCTAAGATATTAATGGAACGAACTCCACAATACGTTGATCAATTTTCTGGTGAACGAGAACCAATGACTATTGAAAAAGCTAAAAGATTAGTAGGTCATCCTAACGCGTTTGAAGAACAAAAACAATCTGAAGATTCAGATGCTAAGCGTAAAAGACTTGAAGAATTAAGAGCTAAAAAGGCCCAGAAATAAAAGGATTTATAATGCCTCTTACTCCTGAAGAAGAAAGAGAACTCGCTGAACTGGAAAAAGAATACGGGGAATCTCCGTCTACTCCAGTTGGATTGTCTCCTGAAGAAGAAGCCGAGCTTGCTTCTTTAGAGCAAGAATTTGCAGCGCCTTCCGTTCTCTCTCAACCAAGTGAATCAACTATTGGAGATAAAGCAGCCGCTTTGGGATATGGGACAGCTCAAGGTATTACTTCTGGTTTTGGCGAAGAAGCAAGCGCTCTTGTTGGGGCGACATTACCCACACAAACCGATGTAGAAGCAGGAAGAAGCTACTGGGATAGGTATTCCACCATCCGAGATCAACTCCGCGCTAAGCAAAAGGAAGCTGAAGAAAAGGCTCCTGGTTATTATATGGGTGGAACTTTAGCCGGAAGTGCGGCCCAAACTTTAGTTCCCGGCCTTGGTGCTCTAGGTAAAGGAGCTGCCACTGGAAAATTAGCAACACAAGGAGCTATTTCTGGATTAGGCTATTCTGAAGGAGATTTAACAAAGGGTGAAGTTGGAGAAGCAGCTAAAGATGTGGCACTAGGTGCGACAATAGATGTCGCAACTGGAAAAGCATTTAGTGCCGCCGAAAAGGGTGTTTCTAAGTTACTCAAAGGAAAAGAATTAGCACCGGAATTGGCAGCTGCTGCAGAACAAAAAGCAGTTCAGGCTCTAAAGCCAACTCCCTCAGAATATGCTAAATTGGAAAGAACTGACCAAGTTCAAAAGCTCGGACGGGAATTACTCGATCAAAAGGTCACTGGTCCATTTTCTTCTGTTAAAAAGATGGCGGAACGACTTGATGAAATTAAAGAAAAGGCCGGTTCTAAAATCGGTGAATTTGTTGATACGTTTGATGAATTATCTAAATCATCTCCCGATACTATATCTAAAGTAGATTACGATAAGATAATTAATGAAACTCGTGAACAAATTGCTCAATTAGAAAGAACCAATAAACAAGCAGCTAAAGCGGTCCAAGAAAAGCTAGATGAGCTTTTAGAATATGGACCAAAACAAACTGATTTTGTCGGTGGAACTAAGACGGCTGATTTAGCTAAAGTTCCAGAACCTAGAACTTTAAATGAATTAAAATCATTTAAACAAGGTATTGCAGATAAAGCGTACGTTGAGGGCAATATAAGCGGTCGTGATGTTAAGAACGCTTTAAGAGATTTCGAACGTCGAATTGACGATGAAATAGTTAGCACTATTGAAAGAAGTAATATCGGCACTCGTCCAGAATTCCAAGAAGCTAAGCGTAATTATACATTTGCTAAAAGATTAGAGAAGATTGCGGATCGTGCTTCTGCTAAAGATGAGCTTTCTGCCGCCATTAGCGTTCCAGAGGCTCAAGCCATCGCCGCCGGAATGGTAACCGGATCTCCGAGTATTCCACTTGTATTTGCAGCTAAACGCGGTGTAAAAGAATTCGGAAAACAAATTCAAGCCACGACTTTAGATAAGCTATCTCGATTGGCTTCTAAAACGCCAGAACGTCTCGGTAGATGGGCAGATACGTTGTCTAAAGCGACCGAAAGAGGCCCGACTTCATTGGCTGCCACTAACTTTATTCTATCCCAAAAAGATGCTGAATATCGAGAATTCCTTAAACAACTGGAAGAAGAAAAGGACGAAATAGAGTTTACTGAACCTTCCGTTATTACGCCAAGGGAGAAACCCTAATGAAAACTCATTTAGTCAAATTGGTTTCCTTTGGTGAAGAATTATCTATGAATTCATTAAATGCTTATTTATTGAAATGTGCCGGGGTTATAGGGGTATTCCTCGCTCCCATTAAAATGGTATTATTTGCCGTTGGGTTCCTTATTGTGGCAGATTTCATTTCTGGGGTTTGGGCCGCTAAACGACGCGGTGAGAAGATTACATCTAATGGGTTTAGACATACCGTCACTAAGATGTTTGCATACCAAGGTACTATAATTACCGCGTTCGTTGTAGAATCTTTCTTACTTCCTGACGTGCCTTTTGTTAAGATAGTATCAGCGATGATCGGTTTAACTGAAGTCAAGTCTTTCTTTGAAAACATGAATTCCATTGTCGGACTAGATGTATGGTCCGAACTTCTCAAAAAAGTTCACGGTAATAAAACCTTTATTCGAAAAAAGAGTAGAAGGAGATCTAAATAATGCTTCCTAAACAACCAGTTAAAATGGGCATGATGAAGATCAAGCCTATCAAAAAAGATGATAAAGTCAAGGGTGTACAAATTCAACAAGCTGAAATTGGTATTCAACCAGTTGGGGCTATAAAAGAACTTCCTGAAATGGCTAAGGCCATGCCAAAGCCAATGAAGCGTTTTGGTAAGGTTTTAAAGGTACTTAAGGGTAAGTAATGAAACGTAAACGCCCAGGAATGGGCACTTCTCAAGGCGGTAAGACCGACGTGATTTCACCTGAAAGGGTGCAACCGCTTTCTTATCGTCCAAAGCCGGTGGATTCGGCCAGTAAAGGTCTTTTTGAGAAGAAAGGCCCAAAATGTCGCTTTAAGCAAATACTTAAGGCTTTAACTAAGGAATAATTATGCTTATGATAAGTATCCCTGGGACAATTGAGCAACTGAATGATAATAGCTATAAAATTAATATAAAAGCTCTTCGACTTCAGGCGACAGTGAATAACTTAGATAACGTTGCTAAAACACTAGCTAAAACGCTCAAGAATGCCCTAGGTGAAGACTTTGGAGGTCTCCTGGTATCATACCGTCAACCTCGTGGTTTTCACGAAATAGAGGGCAATTTAAAGCATTTCTTTCTGGAATCTAGCAAGCATGAGATCCTTCTTAAGGAAGTTTTTAAAAATGAACGTTTAATCGACGATAAAGACAAGGAAGATAAGAAAAAGAAGCTGGAAAACAGCCATTTGCATATGGCCTCATCCGAGGAAGTACTTGATTACGGCTATATGCAAGATCCATCGGAATGGGGAGTATAATGAAAAAGCACTGGAAACGAATCGTTAAACAATATCATAAGAAAGCCAAAGAATGGCTTAATGCCCAAAAGTACTATGCTTTGGCGTTTATAAAGCGTTCTATTAGTATGTTTACAGCATTGGTGACAGTGTTTAGTTTGGGCATCTTTGTAGTGGTTACTGCCTTAATGGCTGAGAATGTCCATACGACCTATATAGAATATAAAGTAGGTTCTAACACACTCTACATTAGATCGCCTGAAGATGCTAAAAAAAGAGGGTCTGGAACTGCTTTTGCGATGAAGACCCCCAGTGGTAAAGTGGTCACAGTAACAAACGCCCATATCTGTGAACTTGCTAATGATCAAGGGATAATTATGATCCAGGATAAAAAGCACACTGGACGACTTATTCCTAAGCGAGTAGTGGAAGTTTATCCAGATAATGACCTTTGTATTGTAGAAGGCATGGTTGGATATGATGGGTTAGAATTGGGAGATGAAGTTAAAATAGGCCAAAGAGTCTGGGCACTTGGCTATCCTCTTGGAGAAGGACTTAATGTCGCAAGGGGAAGAGTAAAGGGCTTCGCTACGATTAAAATGATGGACGACACGCCTTTGGATAAATGCGAAGGGAAAAGATTTAAGAAAGAAAAGATCAATTTCTTCTTTATGGAAATCCAAGTTTGTACTAAACTATATGAAACGACCGCCACAGACTTAGAAATATACCCAGGAAATTCTGGAAGTGCTTTAGTTAATAATATGGGCAATGTAGTTGGCGTTGTATTTGCAGCTAATAGTTTAACTCATTGGGGCCATGCTGTAGTTTTAAAGGATCTCAAACAACTCTTAAGTGCATATTAAATAGGTGTAATATGGAAAAGAAGAAAGACAAAAAACAAAACGTAGAAGCGGTAAGAGTCGGTGAAGGTGCTCTTCCTTATCTTCCTAGAGAAGAATCTAAGGAAAGCAAGAAAAGCCGATTTGCTCGTATTCGTAAACATCTCAGCGAGAAATAATCATGGCGGATAAAGACAAAAAGAAAGATAAGAAGTTCCTTCGACCGGATTATGCAGTCATCGAACCTGTTGATATTTTTGATGAAGTTGATTATCAAAAGGATAAGAAAGAATACGAAAAGCATAAAAATAAGCGGGACAAACAAAAGTCTCTGTTTAAGAATATTATGAAAAGCATTTCTGGAGACGATGAATAATGCCGTACGTTTCGGACGCCCAGCGAAGGTTTTTCAATAGTAAAGGTGCTAAAAAAGCTGGCATTTCTCTTCCTACCGTTAAAGAGTTTAACGAGGCGTCTAAAGGAATGGATCTTCCTGAACGTAAAAGCAAGAAGTTTAGCAAAATTAAGAAAACAATAAGCAAGAGCTAATATGGACGCCCCTGTTTCAACAATGGATGTCACACCTATTCTGAAGGAAATTTATGCTGGACGTTCTATTAAGCATCCTAAAAAAGTTGCTGGGAAACAATTCAAACGTATCCGAAAACAACTCAAAGGAAGTAAGTCTTCCTATTCAAAAGAGTAATCCTGTGGCTATTTCAATTGAGGCATATTTCGCAGATCCTAATACTGGAAAAGATCGAAGAGATCAATATCCCGAAGATTATAATAATGGCATTTTAGCCAATGCTAACGTTCTTCTTTCTAAAGTTAATGCACTTCTAACTGATTTGGGTATAATTGCAGTTCAAGTAAGCTCGGGGTGGAGACCGCCATCAGTAAATGTAGCAGCAGGTGGTGCTAAAAAGTCAGCTCATTGTACTGGAGAAGCTTGTGATTTGTCGGATAGATCTGGTCAATTAAAGAAACAGTTACAAGAGAAGCTACATTTGCTTGAGAAACATGATCTTTATATGGAAGACCCCCAATTTTGTCCAACCTGGGTTCATCTTCAATCAAGAAAGACCAAATCAGGCAATCGCGTTTTTAAACCGTAGCTTTAACCAATATCTTACTAACTGTTTGTTGACAAACCCCAAATATTTTTCCAATCTTTCTTTGACTATACCCCAACTCTGCCAACTTTTTTAATTCTGGTATTTGGTCCAACTTAATTTTCCCTAAACCAGTTTTTCTAGTCGCATGTAATCCGGTTTTAACCGCATGATCTCTATTTTCTTGATTTGTTACCCATTCTAAATTGGAAACATTATTATTCAATTTATTACCATCTTTATGATTAATTTGAGGTTTATTTTCAAAATTATCTAAATAAGTCCAAGCAACTATTTGGTGTATGAAAACAGTTTTTTTCTTATTTGTTTTTGGGCATTTCAAATTTGTTCTATAGTAGCCCTTCTTATTTTTATTAAAAGATCTTTTAATTGTTTTTTTAAGTAAACTTTGTAATGCGCCATAATTAGAAATTAAATAATAATCTTCGTAGTCTTTTACTGGTTTAAAATATTCATCATCCATATGATATTATTTAAACCTTATCGAAAATATTACCGTTTTGTTCGGCTTTAAGATCCTCATATTTAGAGAGATCTTTCCTCCATTCATCCAATGTAGAAGTAAGTCCCGCTAAGACTTCAGCTCGTTGTTTAAACCCTTTACCATTCAACTTAAGATATTCCACACACTGGATTGCTATCCAAGCTGCAAACTCTCCAGCATTAGTTGCATATCCTCGCTCTTTTAATATAGCTAATGCATTGTCTGTAATATGTGGCATTTAAGCACCATTCCCTTCCGCAATGTATAATGAACCTCTCACTACCTGTATAATATCATTAGGGTCAATATCGTTAGCCCAACCATATCTTAGATAATCAGTTCCGCCGTCCACCGAGACCTTACCACACTTACAAAATTGCTCATGATGTCGAGACGTGCTAAAAATAATGTCTTGACATCGGGGGCATTTTATCCCGTATTGGGGATTGCTATTCATCTTTCTTCCCTTTAAAGACTGTCTTTACAAGATCATTTTTATGATCTATTACATCGATTAAATGATCTTCTATAACATACGTTCCAAGTGCCGGTTCATAATGCTCAGAATCATTTGACATATCTTGAATACTATACTTAATACGTTGATTATACATATCACGATAACGAGAGTTTGTCAATCCATATAGCTCACGTTTTTTGTTCTTGTACTTCTTATGAACAACTGGGCCTTCTTTTCTGAAGGTATTGCCATAATATTCTTCGTTAAATTTCGATAACCATTCCTTATCCTTTTCAGATAAATTCTTGGCGTAATCCTGATCTGCATAATATCTAGAGTATTTAGGGAAGGTAAGCGGTTCTAATCCCCAGAGCTTTTTAGCTTTCTTGGGCTTCGATCTCTTTGACTTCTTTTTTGGTATCTCTAGCTTCTTTCTTTTCTTTCGTTTCACGGAGTGCTTTTAATTCCTCTAAGGTATAGTTTATATAATACACTGTTTTACCCCTAACCACCCGTGATTGAATTACCTTTTTAAATGATTTAGCAAAAACTGAAATACTTGGTATATTAGTAACGCGCTTATCCTTACACCACTTGACAAACTCCTCATAAATAGGAGTAGCATAAATCTTATTTACACCGACCATTATTTGGTATTCGGCGATCCATTCAAAAGCCAATGTTTGGTAATCTTTCTTGGCGTAATAAGAATCAACAGCGGTTGACTGTGATTTAGCCAACCGCTTAAGGTCTTGTAAAGTGACGTACTTCTTACCCTTCATTATTTGATAACATCTACTTTCTTAAATACTTCACCGAGTTCTTTAGGATATGAAGCATTCAAATTAGTATGGGTTAGCTTTTGAAGCTGTTGATGAAGCTTCTTAGCTGCATCCAATTCATCAACCCATTTAATTTGATTCAAGGCACTGGAGAATACCATAAAATGATTACCAAACGCGGGAGATACGTAGTTGATAATACCGCTGTAATGCGCTTCTACTGTTTGATTATTAATTTTGCGAATATATCCAACTTCCTTAATTCTTTCTACTTTAACCATAACTCCTCCTTAATAATTAATTAGTTGTAGCTGCTTCTTCCGTTTTAACTTTTCTAGAAACCCTAGCAACCTTGATATTATACTTAAATTCTTGGTCGCCAATCTTAAGATCGATATTCTTAGATTCTCCAGTAGTCATACCGATAAGAGCGGCTTCAACGTCCTTAAACATATGATTATCATTATATGGTCCAAAGCCGACATTATCGAGCATAAGTTGTCGAGTAACATCTAGCTTATCTTGCTCGGCAACTTCAAAGCGAACTCGATCTCCAGTCGCAATAGCTTCAGTTGTGACTTCCAAACCAACTAGCTTATCTTCTAAATTAAGCATTCGATCTTGGAACTCTTCAGAAGAAACACCAAGCTTTTCCTTGACGATTTCAATCAATGCACCAATTTCGATATCCAAAGCTGAAAGGGTGTGCTTTACATCGGCCCGTACTTGGGAAAGAACTTGCTGTTGCATAACTTGCATATCGTTATTAAGTGCTTTTTGAACGTTAGTTGTGACCAATCGTTCAAAGCTGTTTTGTGGTTGAATACGACGTTTTTTCTTCATTAATATTAACTCCTTATCTAATTCTACATTAGCTGTCCAATTTTTGTCAACTTAAAAAACAACATAAAGAACAAATAAGTATGAAGCCAGATAAATACTATATGGGTAGTTGGGCCAAATCCGGTATCCTTCCCCCTATAGAGGATAGAATAGACCATAAAGCAATTGTATAAAAATGCTATAACATTAATAGAAAGTGCTAAAATCAGCCATTCGTCAAGCATTCTTTTTCTCCTGACATACCTTACAGTATTGGAAGGTCTCCTGGAGCCCTGTATAATTTACCCATTCATGATGACATGTTTTTGGCGGAATAGGATAATAATCCCAGGGATCTTTCGAAATAGGAGGATATTTAATAGCGTCTCCAAAGATTTCCTTGGCTTCCTGTTCACTAATAAGCGGTTTATAGTAGGGAATGGTCAATTCATCGTCATCATCGTTAGGATTAAAGAAGTAAGTTCCTTTAAGAATATCTCCAAAACCACTACCCATTTATTTCTCCTCCTTAAGGATCGCTTCGATCTCGGTTAGGGCTTGTTCATTAAGATCCCTAGGAAGCCCGCAACAACTATAAAAATCATCCTCTGATATTGTGATCGTGTGAGACCTGTTTTCTGATCTTGAATATCCTTTGTCACATAATTCAGCAGAATATTTTAAAGCCCCCATCGCCTTTTTGAGTGCGGCTCTCGTTCGCTCAACCTCAGAGATGAGCCACTCCACATCTTCGGGTGTAATGACTGAGCCAGAATGAAGTTTGCTGTGGTATGCCTTCTCGGCGATCTCCGCCAAGCGGTCTTCGGGTGGGGTGGTCATTTCCTCGCTCTCTTTCTTCATAAAACCAAATGTTCTGCGTCCAGAATCACAATGTGTCGTCGAATTTACCTTGATAAGAAAATGAACCTCAGCAAGCCACAACGTTTCAAAAACGCTTTCGGGTTCAAGAACAATGATGGGCTTACGGTCTGAAGATTCTACAATCTCTAGCTTCACTCACCGCCTCATGCTCTGCCGAGACTTCGTAAGTCGCTTCGAAGATGTCGGGATTCATAATGGTCCTTTCGTGGTACAGTTTGCAGTACAAATAACGTGAGTTGGTACAAAAACATAATTCATAATAATCCCTTCTTGATTAACTTCTTTTCCCACATATGCTTTTTCATAGGAGATACCAAATTATGAATTGGTTGACCAATCATGTGTTCCAATTCGTGAATTAAACATCTCGCTTCTAATCCGTAAAATACTGCTCGTACTTTTTGCCAATTCTCCTCCATAAATTCAGCAGTTACTTCCAAGGGTCGTTCTATACTTTCCCAAAATAACGGTAAACTCAAACAACCTTCCTCACCTTTAATCATTTCAGAATCTTGATTTAGTATAACAGGATTAATGATTAAGTCAATACCCTGAGTTGACTGATTATACATTATGCAAAAAGTCTTTAGTATACCAACCTGTACCCCGGCTAATCCTATCCCATTGTTATCCTTCATGATTTTAGCCATATCAGGAACAATGGATTTAATGTATTCTAATTCCGTCTCCAAGATGGGTTCTGACTGTATATCTAGAATAGGATCTGGATACTTAATCAATTTCATGGTAGATTCTTTGGGAGTATCCACTGCTTAACTTCAAAGTCTTTTAGTTTATGTTCCTTGGTAACTTCACAATTATAATAGGTAGTTCTTAAAAGATATCCAGAAGAGACTTCAGCTTTACTAACCACGTAGCCGCTTTCTACGCAATTTTCACCCTTCATATTGTAAAATCGATTATCTTCCTCTTTAAGGAAAATAGTTACGGTTCCTTTGGGTGCACATCCTGATAAAAATAAAGCTAAAAATAAGTATTTCATTCTATTCTTTTTCTGGTCGAATTATAATTTGTTCACCATCTGTACTAATGATTATATTACGATGGCTAGAATTCCCGCAATATATATATCAACATCACGAAACCGACTGCCAACCGGATAATTAGCCCCAACGACACTAAAGCTTTCTCCTGGTTTTAGAACCATTTCTGTTTGCTTGTTTTTTATATCTTCCATTTTTACCTGGCTTATAAGTCACTAAGTTTTTGGGATTAAATAGATCTTGAGGAACTACTTCCTCTACATCTAGAATCTTTACTTTAAACTTTACTACCCCACAATACTTCCAACATTTAGACTTAGCATAATTCTCTATTCGCCAAAGTGAGTCATAAACAGTAGTTTCACAATTGCCTAATTCATGGTCAAAGTCCACTGTGTCCATGAACAACTCGAAATACTTCTTTCCAAAGAAAGCGTCACTCGGACCCAGAACTTGATAAACGTTCTTCTTTACGACGTTTAGCTTTACTGGCTTTGGCGAAAGCTTTATTGAGAGCCTGTCTAAGAAGTTCGCGAGCTCCCAAATTACGTTTGAAGCCTTTAATTGATACTTCAGGCGTAGGACGATCAGCTTTATCCAAACCAGCTGGGTCCTTTTTGAACCAAACGTCGTAATTACCTTTGAAACGATCCCCGCCAACATTTGCGATAAAGACCTCATCGATTGTGAACCTATCTTCATATTGACCATGTGGAATAACCTCTATTGTAATCTTAAGCATATTAATCCGAATGTTTAGAAATAAATTTAGTAGCTTTAACTGCGTCTCTTGTTTCCAACACGGATTGGAATTCTTCCCAATCTGAATAGTCTTTTATTGGAATGGTAATCACTTCTTTACAAGCTCGAATCATCCCATATTTACTTTGAGCTATAGGAAATGGTTCAGGAAAAGCAATATTCCACCAAAGACCAAACAACACAACTTCATCTGAATTATGCACCGTTCGATCTTCTATAATCTCGAAAGCAACGTCCCGATTGTCTTTATGTTTAATAAATGCCATATTCGTCTTTTCTACTCAATTCCAAAACAAGTTTCTTGGAAAGAACTTCCACATAATTCAAATCACCAAAGTCTAAAGCTTGACCTATTTCATCAACTAATGTGTAGAGTGACTCCATATAGTTTTCTTGAATTCCATTAAGATCTGGCTCCATATATCCTCCTGCTACATCATACTATATTTTTATTTAAATAGTCAATAGATCGTTTAAATAATGAAATATCGTCTTTTAAAAGTCCCAATGCTGTATTACAACTATTACAAAGTAATCCTCTTATTTTACCAGTTTTATGACAGTGATCGACATATAAACGTTTTGGTAAATTCATTACATGTTTTCTACATATTGCACATCTGTTATATTGTAGTTTAAGTAATGTCTCATAATCATGTAAAGTTATATTATAATTCTCTTTTAATTGTTCTTCTAAATATTTTAATGGATTGTTTTTTCTCCATTTCCGTCTAGCAGCATTCTGTTTTTCTTTTCCACCATTTTTATAGTATATTTTTGCACGTTTTTGATTATATATTTTTCTATAAGGAAGATTATTATATTTTCGACTTTTTTCGTTATATTTATCACGATGCCGACGACGACTTTCTCTATTCTTTATAACTTTACAGGGAGTGCAATAACAAAAATATCCGTCTTTTGATTGGTTATTTTTAAAAAATTGTGTAATCTCTCTTCTTTTTTTGCAATTGGTGCAAGTTTTTGTTTGGATCATATAATATTAAAAAATGAAATTAAAACTAATCGAGAATTAAATTGATTAGTACCAAATCCATTTATTGGGACTGATCGGTGAAATAGGTCCGAACGTAGGATAAAAGCCCGATTAAAGGCCATCGGACAAAATCCTACTTTAATCCATTTCTCTGAGTTATTCGTATCTCGCTTCCAAATGTCGATTTCCTCTTGAGTTTGAGGGTGGATTTTCATCCCTTCAATATGTTCTAAAATGTCTGTACCGCCCCGACAATCCTCATCCTTGTTTAAATACAACAAGAAAGTATAGTCTGCTATATTCTTATCGGTATGAGCTTGATGGGGAACATGTACACCTTCTTTAGACATCCGCATAAATGTCATTTTGGGCTGTATTTGACCTTGCTCGAATTCGTCGAACTCGGACATCAAATACTCCAACTTTGTATGGATTTCCAATTTAATATGTTCTGGAATATCAATTGAGATATCTGGGTAGGTTACGCCGTCCTGTGGGTTTACAGCGCCTTCATAAGAACGTTCTATAGCATACTGCCTAAATTCGTCAGCTCGTTCCAGAAAGTCGTCTACGATCAAGGAATGAAGCTTCATTTATCCAACCGCACTGGCTTATCTCGCCATAAAGAATGATTCACATGGGCTCTGATTTCACTTTGTGGCAACCACCACAACTCTCCGCTTTCTAAACACACCAAGTACAATGTATCGGATTCTGGACCATAATCCAACATAGCCCAAAGAACTCCTTCACCTTTCTTAGTAGTTACCCATCTAAGTTGCTGTAATTCATGGATCATTTCTTACTCTTCTCAAAATGTAGATATGGTGCCAAACTTTCTAATGCCGTTACAATGGCCTCTTCGATCTTTCCTGAAATTAGTCCGTTAAGGCCACTTATATCTAGAACCGCATGGAATACTTCGTGAGATAGAACTTCATGTCGTTTTTTCTTCTCTAAAGTTTTGGTTATATATATTTTACCATCAATATATAATCCTATAGAATCCTTATCTTTAGCTAACTTCGAAATGACACTTTGTTCCACCAAATAGACAGGAACCATTTTTCCAAAGATTGAAAGTTGTTTCGGGATACTTCCCATAAAATCAATTAAAATCTAGAATATAAACAAGGATATCCCCATTGTTCTGCTTAACTCCCGATAACATAAGATTACCGGCCCAACAAACAGTTCCAGAACCCTTGTATTGTTTCACTTCTCCGGTCGCGTCATCAGAGGGAACCACGTTGTCGCAGTATTCGATAAGATTGTCTTCACATTGGGAATTGGGATAAACATCGAACACCTTACCATTATCAATGTTTTCTACCCAAAGACCATCCATCACTTTAGTACACTTATTTTTAGGGGCCAATACTTTAGTTAATTTTACAGCGTCTTTGCCATCAGCTCCGTCTTTGCCATCAGCTCCGTCTTTGCCATCAGCTCCGTCTTTGCCAGCCGGACCGGCCAGAAGATCAATAATAGATCCATCGGAACATTGAAGCTGACTTGCATTGATTTGCTTACAACTGAAAGACGACCCGTCTTTACCGTTACTACCGGAAGCGCCATCTTTTCCAGCTTGAATAAGTTCAACAGTTTCATTACCACAACCGAGTAACGTAATAGTTAAAATGACAGTATTAATTAATTTCATATTCTCTCCTTTAAAAATCAAATCCAATATTTAAGAATCCACTTTTATTACTAAACCCAGTAATACCAACGCTCCAAGTTTCCGTAACCAATCTTGAATAACCAAGCCCAAATACTGGACCATATTTCTGTTCAAATTTAGCATGTGTTTGTGTTAAAATTAGGTTTTTCAATCCATTGGGTCCGACACCACCGTGCACCATAACTCTATTCTTATTTTGAATCTTGACAACTTCTCTAACTGCTCGAATAGATACAGTATCGACTCTGCGATTGGACTTTAATTCTTTCGATACTGGTAGTTCTTCACCATAACTAACGAGAATAATTTGCTTTTGCTCAACTCCCTGATTCATTAGTTCTAATGATACCGATAAAGCTCTACGAGCACCCAATTCGATATTGTACGATCTATCTCCACGACTATCCGCATTACCAATAACAATGACTTTAAGTTTTTGTTCTTTAATTACCTTAGCGTTCAATTCAATCTTAGGTTGTTCACTGGGTTTAATATTGGCTTTATCCGTATCAAAATACACGGATTCTAGCTTTTCACCCGTTTCTTCAAAATTACCAAGATATAAATCTTTTGCATTCAAATTAGTCGAAACCAGCATAACTATAAAACCGATATAATGTCGCATTAAAAGTTTACTCCTAAGCCAATTGTTCCGTGGTTAACGTATCCATTCAATAGATAATTATTCTCTAAAAACACTCTTTTGTCAAGAGGTATTTTAATACTAAATGTAGCCCCTCCCATAGGAATAACTTGTATTCCAGCCTTTTTAATGGAGAATAAAGGGAAATGCCGTTCTGGACGAACTAAAGTACCACCCACAACACCAACGCTAAATACTGATAAGAAGTCAATCTTGGGTCCTAGAAAGAATCCTCCAGAAGGATCATTAATTGTATCTTTCATAAAGAATACACTATATTGCATATGCTTAGATTTATACGTTAAATTAACTTCTGGGTGCCAAGTCCAATCTGCATTCTTGTCTAGCTTTCTAGGAGCCAATGGAGCCAGTTCGGATTGACTTTTTCCATGAAAAGTGAGACCCAAGGGACTCAAAGATATTGAATCCGCTTGGGTCGTTTCAAAGGGAATTATCCAAAGACTTATAATTAATATAGCATATTTTAAATAATTGTCAAACATTATTCACTTCTCTCCTTCAAATCTTCACTAAGCTGTCTCCAAAGCTGACTCTGAAGCTGACTCCAAAGCTGACTATAAAGCTGATCCCCAAGCTGACTCCAAAGCTGTCTATGAAGCTGACTCTCAAGCTGACTCCCAAGCTGACCCCTAAGCTGACTATAAAGCTGACTCTTAATATCTTCACCTAAAAAGTCTGAATTATTTTCCACCCGTTACTTCTCCGTTACAAAATGGAGGATTCTTGAATACAGCGGAAGCTATTAATATAGCCGCCGCTTGATCTTCGTCCTCCCTAACCAAATTTAAATCATAAAGCTCATTTGCAGCCCTAATATAAGCATCCTTCTTCGTAAATTTACGAAGCTTATTACCTTGCTCGTCTTTTCGAACGACCTTCTTTCCGGTCTTCTTCTTAAGACGATAGATCTTAGCATTATTGCTCTTTTCAGCTTTCGAGAATTGTGCTCCCATTAAACGCTTCCAAACTCCATCTCTAATATAAACAACATCTAGTTGGGTCTCGAATAATATATCTATAACACAGAAATGAATAAATTCCAAGATCTTTTGAGAATAATTATTCTTGCTTCCAGTTGTTTCTTCTATTGCGATTATATCAATTTTACCATACTTTTGAGATAAGTCTCTGATTCTCCTCATGATTTGCTCAGCCATCTCGATAGCAAATATACGATAACCCCAAGGATACCCTTCTTTTTTCTTCTTTTCCCTAAAGAAATCAACTAGATGGATAACCCCACTAGTTAGGAGCTTTCCGTCCTGAACCAGAGCAAATCCAGTTTTAGTGCTTAAATCAAGCCCCAGAACTAACATTACTTTTACCATCCTTATATTCAACATGGACTATATTGTGGACTGAATTCTTAATTAGGCTATTATGTTCTACAATCAATGTAGACCCTTCCAGCTTTTCAAATAGCTTTAGAAAGCGATTCATCGAAAATTCGCTGAGATTGCTAAAGGGTTCATCGAAGATCCTGAATTGGAATCCATTCTTAATACAAACAATGCTATTTAGAGCTAAGCTAACTGCCAATTCCACCCGACGCATTTGGCCTCCTGAAAGAAGTCCAAGTGAAAGTTCTTTATCATTAATGTTTATCAATGTTTGAATCTTAGAAAGCTCGCCTTCCTCACCAAAGTTAGTAAATCTAATAGAAATAGGATGATCGAATAGGTCAACCAAAAGCTCATTTGTTTTAGCTGATAAGAACTCTAGAATTCCTTCAAATACATATTTCTTGATTTCCCTAAAACTTTCCTTAAGAGTCTCATACTTAGAGCTTAGTGATGTATTAGTTTCTCTTTGAGCGTGGTATAAAGAAAGCTTTTCAGATTCTGCTTTGATATCAGATTCAAGCTTCTTAATCTTAGCATCTAAATCATTGACTGCTAAATTGGTAGAATTCTCTAGTTGCTTCTGGTGTTGTTGGATAAGGAATTCAGACTTCTCAATCTGAGCTTTAAGATTCTGTTCTCGCTTCTCTAACTGTTCGGCTTCGACAAGTTTAGCTCGTAATTCTTCCAACTGTGTCTTAATTTCTAGATACTGAGTTTCATTCAATGAAGCAAGTTGTTCAGAAAGCTTTAAGATATTGGCTTCCCGTTCCTTAATTACATTTTGGAGTTGATCTATTTCCTTATTAATCTTGTCTCGGTTATGCACCATTTGACCACAGGTCGGACATTCGGAAGGGTTGTTTAATCCGTCTAACTTCTTCTTGTTATCAACGAGAGCATTACGAAGGGTATCGATCTTAAATTTCAAACTTTCAGCTGTCTTTTTAATGTCATAAGAAGAAAAGTATTTAGCTTCTACTTTTCTAACTTCCAGTTTGAGTTCTTCTGCATTAGATTTAGCCGATTGTCCTTGTAGCCCTTGAAGTCTCTCCAGAATCTTCTTTTCCTCAGCAATCTTATTCTGCAAATCTAGTTTGATGTATTCCGCTTGCTGCACAAGCTTGTCCTTAGACGCTTTAGTCTCCTGAAGATTATTATTATGAATCGTAATAATACGAGCTAGGCTATCAATCTGAGCATCTATCTGAACTGATGCAGTTTTAAGATCTCTAAGCTTCTCATGACAAAGTTTCCTAGCTTTGTCGAACTGAGAGAGATTCTGAATCTCAGAAAGAATACGAGCCTTCTCTTCTTCGGAAGCTGTAATAAACTTACTAAAGTTATTCTGGGCAAAGTATACAGTTTGGCAATAGGTATCGAAATTGAAACCAATTAACTGCTCTATTAGTTTCTGGGTTTCTTTAGCATCCTTACCGAGTATAGGCTCAGATACTAGATTCTTATAGATACCTAGAAAATTAGGATTTCTAGTTCGTCGGATTCGAATGCCATTCTTAAGGATAACTTCCACGTCGCAGGACTTCTCGCCATATCGGATAACCTCATCGATCTTTGTTTCCTTAGGCAGCTTGCCAAACAAGCACCAACTGACCGCATTGAAGATCGAACTCTTGCCACTACCTTCGCTCGTCTGGTCGGTTTCATTCCAACCAGTAATTAAGGTAATACCATCTTTGACCTCGAACAGAAGTTCAGACCAAGAGAGGAAGTTCGTCGCTTTAACTCCTGCAATCATTTAAAATGCTCAGTCCTAACTGTTTAGTTTCATCATCTAGCTTTTTGATATTAGAAGCCCAAGTGGTGAACTTAACTTCATTACTCTGGTCCTCTTGTATCTCTAGAGACTTTACCACAGAAGTGGGTTTTAAGACAAGCTTGACTGTCGGATACTGCTTAAATTTCCTAGCCCAAATATTGATATTCTCAGTAGACCCTTCTAAAACGACCCTATAGTAATCCTTGGGATTTTCGTACATCTTCGGAGATTTCTCAATTAAATTATGGATCTCAGTTGCGTCTACATTATAATAATTGGTTATATGATGGGGGAAGTCCGTTGGTATAAGCTTTGTAATACCGTTATCTAGGTCCCCAATGCCTAGATATTTAATTGGCTCAGTCTCTCCAAAACTATGGCTAAACGGGGTTCCGAGATAGGTTATATTATCTTCCTTCTGATAGGAATGAAAGTGGCCACTGACCACCCATTTAAAACTGGCTAATTCTTTCCTGTCTATACCGTGTAAATCCTTGATTCCATTACCATAGTCAAAATGACGGATACTGGCATGACAAACTAAGCTAGTACCGTCATTTTTAAACACCCCTAGAAACTGCCTAAAATCCTCTAGATTGTGAATATAAGGCATGAATAGTATCTTACCTTTAACCATTGGCTTATCAACGATTGTGACGTGTTTTAGAGCGTTTAAAGTATGGAGGGAGTGTTCGGAGGTATAATTATTGAACTGGTCGTGGTTACCTACCAAAATAGTCCATTCTAATTTGGAAGCTTTCAGATTGTCATAAATAGTATTAAGACAGCGGCCTCGAACAATTTCCTTGGTGTCTAGTAGATCTCCTAAAAGGATAACTGGATTACCCAGATCCTCAATAATCCTGAATAGCTTATTAATCTTATCTAGATTATCTGGTTTAGCGTGAAGGTCGCCAACGAACGTATGGTTCATATCAACCTTCCCTAAGTTGCTTAATAAGCTTTGGAACTTCCTCTCTATCGTACTTAATGTATAAGTATTCTCCTCCGACTCGAAGCTTCAATTTACCACCTTGTCCTTCATCAACAACCGCTTGAATTTGATCTGGTCTAATCCAGATTTTCTCACCGCTAATAAGCTGAAGTTCTAATAGGTTCATTCTTCCTCCTCATCGGCTTCTTCCAAATATAAAGCGTCATATTGATCAGCCGTATAAACGTTTGATCCTCCAGAACCAACGGCTTGGAAGCTTTCAATCAATTCAATAAAAGCATCTTCAAACTCTTCTCGGGCTTTATTGTCCCAGCCCTTTTCCCGGTGAAGAACATAATCTAATTCTAGAAAGATTTTCTTATTATTCATCACTTTCATCCTCTTCAGATTTGTTATTTGGTAAGATATTAATATGTGCATCTTCTTTGAAATAAAGCACAGCCGCTTTATTATAAGCCAAAGCCGCCTCTTCTTCTGTTAAATAATATCCTAATGAAATAGTTTTATAATCTATAGTTATAGTTGCCTGATAACGCTTTTTTCTATTTATCGGATGTACCCTTACGCCTTTATATTTTGATTGAGTATTCTTTCTCGGACGCTGATTTCTCATTTGTGTTTTTGGAGTCGCCCAACGCACATTTCCTGGTTCATAATTTCCATTAACATTTATTCTATCTATTTGGTGCTTATCTGAAGGACAATCTCCAACATCTGTACGAAACTGATTAAAACTATCTAACCATGTTTTACAAACTTTTATGCCTCTACCTCCATATAATTCGTAGCCTGTCGATTTAGGATTTATACACCTTTGGCACATATTTTTCCAAATACGATATGTCTTTGAATAAGACATACCATGTACTTCTTCTTTACGTTTCATTCTTCTTACTCAGTGAAATTCCATCTTTCGTAATGTCTACAATCAGCTTGCGTCCTTGAACCCCGGTGTCATCAAAAAGATGCCATTTATAAACTGTCCAAACCGATGTAATACCTTTAATCACTTCCTGACCTTTAGAAGTACCTTTAATATCTGCCATTCTATTAACGTGCATAATAACGCTGGCGAAGAAATCTAGACCTTTACCGCCTGTTCTAGATTGTCCATGTGATCCTAGATTATCATATGTTTGATTAATCACAAGCATATGAATCTGATCTTTTGCAAGTCTAGGAACTAAGCGTCTAAATCCTCTTTTTGAAGCTTTAGCCGCTGCACCGAGTTGCATTACGTCCTCATTAGTGGTGTCCATTTCCTTGATAGACGGAGTATTACCCAATGAATCAATAACTACTAGAATCCTACAATCCGGGTCCGTATCTTTAAAATGTTCGATGTATTCTTCGATCCCGTCAAACATTTCTTCTAAGAAATCAGGTTGAATAAGGCCGATCTTATCGGGATTAACTCCCCATGCTTCTAATCTTGTTTTTGTCGTTTTTTTCTCACTGTCGGCTAAAATAACAGCAACTCCTTGTTCCTGCGCTGCTTTCATGGCTTGAATGGAAAAACTAGTCTTACCTGAATTTTCCTTACCTGCCCATTCGAAGATATAACCAAAAGGAAGTCCTTTGATTTTAAAGGTTTCTTGAAACCAAGAAGGTAGTTCTATACAATTGTCTGGATTCTTAAGACTTGCGCCAGTATTAAAGATATCTGCCTTTTTCTTATCGTTTTTAAACTTAGCCTTAATCTTGGCAACAATCTTATCCATGTCAATTTTATCAGACATTAAAATCCTTCCTTCAATCCACTTGCCATTTGACGGTACATAACGTGCCCATTCTTAAAGATATCTAGATAGGTTCTAACAACCCCCATCTTATTTTCAATTTCTTCAAACTTCTCTCTAACGTCGATATAATCGGGCATCGCTTCGGCATTAGCTTTTCTCTTAGTCGCATCGCTTCCTTCTGCTAAGTTAAGGGCTTTAGCATACTCGACGTCTTTAAGACTAGAGAACTTAATAAGATCATTAGTTAAAGAGTGATGATAAGCTGCCAAATGTGACTGAGCAACCAAAAGTTCAGAAGCACGTCGCTGAGCTTCAGAGTCGGAAACCGCCCCTTCAGTTGGTAGCATCGAAATATACTTTTCAAGAAATTCATCAATATTCTCCATCCTTATTTTCTCCTTTTTAAAGGTATTTGCACGCAAAATCCAGTTAATTCATTCTTCAAATTCTTTATAGCTGTTTGACATTCTATTTCAGTATTATATCTCCCTAAACTATATATTGTCAAGTTAGATATATTATCTTGTGTCTTTACTAGAAATAAGAAAATCCATTCCATCATTTCTTCTCCGGAGCTGAAGTATGTTCAAAAATTCCTCGAAATAAAATGAGAGCGACGGTCTTGGCATCCTCAATATCTTTCATGACGATGGTCCCACCACCCCAATTCAATGTGAAATAGGATTGCGGCGAAATCATTAGAACGGGCTCTGATTTTGTTTCTACAATTTTAAATACATCTTCACTCACACAGTCCTCCTAGCTGGGGGTCATCCAACTCTCTCCGTTTTTAGTTCCCCGGTTTCCTTATCAAAATCATAACGAACCACGATGAAACCATTGATAACCAGGTCTTCCATAAGTTTTTCAGAAAACTTAATTTTTGAGGCGATTTTCCTAATCACCTCTTTGGCTTTTTGATCTTCAAAATATCCCTCATAGTCATCCTCACTCATCCCTCACCGCCTCATAAGTCGCTTCGAATTTCTTAGCCCATGCGATGTCGAGCTTCTCAACCCGATACTTCTTCATCAACTCTGCTAGTTCTTTCAAAAACTCATTTCGAGACTTTTCTGATGAATAGGTAAAAGCTCCGTTCACTTCGCCAACTAACTCACTCATATAACCTCCACCACGACCGGCCTCTTGCGGTATTTCATAAATCTTCTGCTTTCCTACCTTTTTCGTACATGTATAATTGTGAAATCGTTATAGCAAGAGTTGCCACTCCAGACAAGAGTAAAGAACTCACCATATTATCAGGTCCTCCCGCCAAACCAACGCAGAAGCCAGAAACCATAACGCCCATATATCTAAGTAAGAAATCCATTTAATTATCCTTGTTTAAGTTCTTCTAGTTTATCTTCTGAAATAATATCTAAACTAACATTTTGTTTACCTAATTGCTTTTCTAAAGAGCTAAATAAATTAAACATAAAAATATAATCCGAATTATTATGTTCTTCTTCAAACCGATAAACAATCTCACTTGATTTAAATTTAAAATGAGCCAACATATTAGAATTCCATCCTCAAATAAGTACCGACTTTCGGATTGGCCAATTCAGCGTCCACTTCCGCACCAACCCACGAATTGAAAAATGGGAGTCTAAACTCGCCGCCAATACGAGGTACTAACTTCGAAGGGTCCTTGACAGCAACTGCAACACCGCCTTTAACTGCATAATGTTTCTTATCTCGGATCTTTTCTAGTTCCTTCTCGTTCTTCTGTTCGTTGGTCTTACTGTCCTTTTCTTTATCTCGGGTGATTCGTTCAGTGAGCTTTCCGGTATTAGGATCAAACTTCTCTACAACTTCTTTTTCTTTCTCCTTAACGACCTTTTCCTTTTCAACAATCTTTTCAACTTCTCGCACTTTGTCAGGTGCCATATAGTAACCCAAACCGCTTCCGAGAACGAATATAACAACTCCAGCTAATGCCAATTTAAGATAGTTCATTATTTTCATCCTTCAGATCTATAATCGTATTACTTTGTTGATTTAAAATGTCTGTATATAGTTTGCATCTAAGCTCATTATTATAATTTCCAAAATTATACCCTTCAACGTAAAGCGTATCTTTTAAAATAACAAAGAGAGAAAATGCTTGTTGTTCTGTTAATCTCATTTTTATTCCTTATTGATCTAAATAACGACTATCGCCTTTATTGCAATCTGGGCAATATTCTTCTCCAGTATTATTCAAAGGTTCATCTCCGCAACTAGGGCATTCTTCTAATTTATAAGATTCCATAGTTCCTTTTTAACACATTTTCAGCCGTTTGTAAAATCCTTTCTTCAAATTCTTCTAATCCATCATTATTGCTAACGATTTTAGCATTCTTGGCTATTTCTTTAATTTCAAGCTCAGACGAATGTTCACCTGCTTTAGCTTCGGCTTCATCTCGCTTAATATAGATTACATCGAATCCTAACTTGTCGTCAAGCATGGTCTTTAAAGTGTTGTATTCATTAAGGAATCTCAAATCAGTCACGACATAATTCTGGGACGTCTGAAACTGTATGCTTTCTATCATCTTGCGAATATGGATAGTTGGCTCTCGTTCTCTAAGAATCTCAGTACCAACGTACTGAAGAACCGCCCTAGGGGTCCAAAATCCAGCATTAAGGTGCTTCCTAAAATCCTGAGTTCTAAGCTTCAGTCCATACATCTCGTAAATCAAAGGTAGTGTGACCAGAGTCAAACGAAAAGCAGGGACTGCTGGATTTAAAGCCATTTCCTTAAAGTGTGGGTCTTCAAAATATTTAATGTCGGTTTCAAATACTATTGAGCACACTTCCTTTAAGTATTTAGCCAACTGAAGCTCAACAATATCAGGGTATTTAGCTTTAATAAAGTTAAATGCCGTTGTTTTGCCCGCTCCCTTATTTCCGGTCAAACCAATAATCATAATACCAATACCTCTGCCAACTTAGCCTGGTTGCGCTTCAATTTATAATTAAGAAACAACGATTTTACATCGATGATATTATCAAATACTAGCGCAGTTTTATATAGTTTGTCAAGTAGCCTTTTAGGATCATAGTCACCAGCAAAATCTTCAATAAGCTTAATAGTACCATCTTCTTTAAAGTAGGCATGGATCTTATCGCCTTCAAATACGGATTTATTCTCTATTGCGTCTTTAACCTTTTGCTCATTACTTCGGTGAGGATTGAGGATCTTCTCGGTTATGGTTTTTTTATATGCCCATCGATTCATGTCTTTAATATCGAAGATCTCCTTGACATATTTATGGTAAATGTCTACATAATTCGTGTGACCGTCAATCATTGCCTTTAGTATCTCTTGGATAAACTCAGCAAGTGCTGGTTCCTTCTGAGTAGCTTTAAGGGCTGAGCCTTTAGTCTTAATCTTCTTTCCATCATAAAGGAGATAGTTCTTAGCTTTAGCAATAACTACTCTAGGATAGTAGCCATCATCTTCCCATCTAATCTTCTCCGGGAATATGGAGTTAAGTTCTACTAGAAGATCTTTCTTTTCTTGGTCTGAGAAAGGAGATTGATCTTCTTTACAAACCATAATGGAATCAGTGTCGCCAGACGTAATGATAAACTTCTTAGATTCGGCCCAAGATATCGATTTATTTAGAATCTCTCTGCCATTCCTTGTGACTTCAGCGGCACCATTTGGATAATTAAAACTAAGTCCAGTTGCACCCATAAAACCAAAGAAACTATTAATTAGGATTTTCTGACTCTGTTCTAATCCTGAAAAATAGCCATCTTTAGTTTCTTTTGCTTTCTTCTTGTTCTTCAATCTCTCGGATGTAAAGTATTGGAGAATCTGTAGCATATTTTGATTTGGATCTTTAGCTTTATCGAAAATCTCATAATTGATCATGATTGAAGGATACAAGCTAGATGCATCCCACTTGACACAATGTGAATAAATTCCAGAATGGCCAAATGAAATACCGCCTTCGAATTGTGCTGGAGGTGAGGCTTTCGGAATCGAATGACCTTCCTGTAGATAGCTTCTAACCATCAAACCATTAATCTGGCTTCCAGTTGCTGATTCTATAATTGACTGATAAGAACGAGGAATAGATTGGGCCATATAAAAGAATACCGGGCTCATTAAATCGTAGAGGGCCAATGCATCATCCGCATCGTGTTCGGCATAATCCTTAATCTTCTGCCATTCCTCTTGAATCTGATAATTAGCATTGATTTTGCTAGCGTCGTAAAACTGTCGTCCTTCTACTTGGAGTCCTTCCTCGGCTATGATATTCTTAAGACTATAGCTTTTGTACTTTCTTCCTACATCGTACTTGAACGCCAAGAAAAGAGTATCAATTACTTCCCGACCAAAAATAGTAGCTCGATTGTAGTTATAGAACTGGGAGCCATCTTTCCTAAACTTCCTTTGGAATTGCTCAAACTTAACCGATGTATTGTTACGTCCTAACTTTAGGAATGTCCGACTCATGTTAGCTACGTGTTGTAAATAGGGCAAGTCAAACATAAAGATATTATGTCCAACAATAATGGAAGGATCTATTTCTCTCACCCAATCGCACCATTTCTCTAGCATGTCCTTCTGGTTTCTGTACTGATCATAACAAAACATCTTGCGAGTAATTTTTCCGTCAAAAGAACGATAAGTATTCGAGATAATCAATACCTTAGAATCGGGAGTATGCTTAATAGACGTCGTTTCAATATCGAAAGAAAGAATAGATACTTGCTTATGGTTCATTCCTTTAAAATAGGTAAAGCCATCCTTAAGCATGGCTTGTTCTTTAGGATCATTGGGTGCCCAGACGTCTTCTTTACCAAGTTCGTAAAGCTTCTTCTCTTTACGGAATTCAAAATAATCATCATAAAGCTTTGCATACTTATAATGAAGATTACCATCAAGCTCTAGCCATCCTTTAGGTTCTAGGGGTTGTGGGGCTAAAACCCAGGCTTCATAAGGATAAGACAGAGTGGAAATTTCTCCATTCTTTTCAATAAATATCTGAAGTGTGTCCCTATTATACTCAATAGAAACAATATTTTCGGTTGGCTCTTTGCCGTGGACTATTTCAAGGATTTTAGTCATTAAACGGCTTCTTAACATCCTTGAACGATTTAATACTTAAAATCTTAGTGTTAATAGGTTCATCTGATTCTTCAGCATCGTCCATTACTTCTTCCATGTCATACTGAGCTTCCAGATTCTGTTTCTTCTCAGTCATCTTACGAATCATTTGAGCTTTCTTATGATAAGGAATAAAGATCTCGGATTTTTCATCTATTGTCATTGGGCGGAAATCCTTGCTAACTGAGTCTAGAACAAGGAGGCGCCAATCATACACCGTGATTCGGTCCCGATTCTCCTCGTCTTGCTCTCTGATCTTACAGTATTGGAATGAGGTCACTTTAAGATCAATCTCCTTCTGAACCCGTCTAAGTGGCTGCCACGCCGTGATGATGTAGTCACAATACCAATCAAAATGAGAAATCCCATAAGCCGCATTGCCTTCAATCGGAATATCACCAACCCCAGACTTCGATTTAGTCGTTTGAGACTGAGCTATAATGAATACATCTAGTTCTTTGGCTAAGGTTTTGAGTTCAGCGCAAATCCGCTCAAGTGGCATACTCTTTTTAGAGTCAAATCCAAAGTCTGCATTATTGATCAGATTAAAATTAGGAATTTTAGTTGTATCGATGACTGGGCTAATCGCGGCAATATGGTCAATAGTAATAGCCAGAACCTTCTTTCCGGTCACTTGCTCAGTATGACGCACTGTCCAGTAAATCTCTTGCAAACCTATACGAATCGGATTACCATCTTCGTCCTCATTACTAATGATGTACAGTCTATCATCAAAATCCTCATGAGCGACATTGCCTTTCTTCCATCTCTTAATCATTTGATGGGCTGGCATTTCCAAACTGAAGTACATGAGTAGTCCGTCGCCAGTATTATTGCGAGCAATATGCCGAAACATCGACAACGCTAGAGTTGACTTACCAATACCTTCCCCAGCAATCAATCCAAGAACTTCAGTTCGCCTCCAACCGGAATGTGTTCGATCCATAAAGGACGGACCATATATTCTTTCACCCATTGTCGGGAGTTTGCCAGACACAGTCATTGCTTTAACAGTCGATGCGACGTGAGTCGGACGCATCTTGAATACCTTATCGATAATACCAGTTACATAGTCTTCTGGATTGCCTTGGTATTCTCTGGCCTTCTTGGTGTGCATCAAAACCTGAAAAACTTCATTCTTATTGAAGAAGTGTTCAAATAGCTTGTTACAGAGGGCATAGTCGGCACTCGATCTATCACCACTGGTTTCAATAGGATTCTCAAAAAGCCGACGTATGCCTTCCTCCTTCTTCATCAGTTTGATAAATTTCTCAGGTAAGATAGAGAAGTCAGGAGTTTGATCCATAATACTTTTATATGTACCATTAAGTCTGGATAATTTCAAGTCCAGTTTTATTCGATCTCTCTCAGATAACGGCTGGATGGTCTTCATTACATCCTCAAATGTATAAGTCCCATCGTCCATATACTCGAACAATTCTTGGCACTTCTTTAACTCATTAAACTTCTTAGTATTAATAGTTCCTGGCAGTCTCATAATACGAGAAGGATTCCAGATACTAGCATCACTCTTAAAATGAGCTATAAGCCTCAGTTGGCCTTCTAGAAACCTAGCTTGATCTAAGTCAGAGACTCTCCAGTAAACATGATAGCCATTTCCAGACGTTGTTACAGTTGTAGGAACTGGCTTAAACTTCTTAAGAGATTCCAAGAACTTTTCACCAGAACCGTAGTTATCTTGAAGTTGTTTAGCATCAATGTCGATATAGATATATTGAAATACGTCTATATCTTTGTCCTGAATAGTTCCAGTGGGGGGTGTGCTTGGGTAATTTGGAAAGAAATAAACATTATAGCCCAGTTTATTCTTTTCCTCGATAAATCCATCAGATAGTTCTAGATCACCAATGACATCTGGTCCATCAATCTCTTGAACGAAATCTTTATTGGATCTACCAGTAGCTTTACTGATGGGTTTAGCCCATTCTGGTTTTATAAGACGATAATACATTTCCTCTCCAAATGTAAATTATGAGCAGTTTATTGCGTCATGCTCAGGACGTCTTTTGCTTGCTTCACATGGGAGGAGAGGGGTTAACTGTCTTCTTCGACGGAGTATCCGTCAGAGTCTAAATCTGCTTCATCATTACCCCCAGTTGAAGCAGAGCCCTCGCCTTCCTCGATCAGTGTCGTGCAATTATCATTATTAAGATCAACTTTAAGATTGAACTCAAGACCGTCAATTTCCTTCGACGGAGCGTTCAAATAAATGCTATTAACTCGATAAACATTGCCGGTGTTGGTATCCTTGAAAAGGAGCTGTCCTTCGGCTTTAATCGTCTTTCCATCTTTGGTCTGACGATCCTTGTTATTAATAAAACAAGTGAATTGTCCGGTATTAAACTTTGACTTCCAAATGGAGCCAATCGTTCGATAGCCGCTATAGTCCTTTTGAGTCTTAGTTGGTGTCTTTGCTGTTTTGTTTCCGAATCCCATGTTTATTTCCTCCCAAATCCCGTTGGTTTAGTTGTTAGTGTAGAACCTTTAGACGTAAACGTTGATTGCGGAGCGTCGTCCATTTCTTCTTCGGAAGCAATAGCGCTGTCTGCACTATATCCAGCAAATGCCAACGCTCGACCTACTGCAACCGATTCGGCTTTCTCAAGCGACTTGGGTTCATTGAGTTCGCTAACCAATGAATGCCCGGTTGAGAGAGTCTTTCCATCTACTGAAACCTCAGCACTAACGAGCGCTGCGTTAGATTCAGGGAAAAGGCTTACTCCAGTTTTGATTGTCAATTTGGTTCCATGTTCTTTTCGAGCTTCCATAACTCGAACATTAACTGGAACGTATGTATCTTTAATTCGGCTCATATAACTCCTTATTCTATAAGTCTACTTTTGTTTTTGTTATTTGTCAAGAACTTGTTTTAAATGTTTATTAAGATAAAGCATAAAGAAAAACGAACCTATCCTATGAAAGACTTTATAAATAAAGTAATAAATATGCTTCATGGCTTTACCTTTAAGGAAGCTTTCTTTTCAGCCGAGAATAGGTTATTTCGACCACGGACTTCGGCTCCACAACTAGCACAAGAATAACGTTGATATTTACCAACACTGGTATAGCAATAACCATTTTTATGGAATTTCTCGCTTCCACAGCTACACACCATGGATTCTGTATCGGTATATAAGTTATAATTCAAACTTCCATCCCATGGTCTAAACTTCTTATAAAGTTCCTCAAGGGCTAAGACGTCATGTTTATTATATAATTCCATCTCTTTCCATGCATCTTTATTACCCTTAAGACACTCGGTCCAAAGCTCATGTCCTGGATACTTCTTATGCTTAAGCTTTTTATACTTAGTATCAGTTACATTGGTCATGTATTCCAAACGATTGGAGGTAAAACCAAACTTCTTCTTAGCAATCTTCTTAGTGTCAATGGATTTATATGAACTCGGGGGATTATAACCATTGATTAAAAATCGAGCATTTAGTTTCTTTAAATCGAACTGGTCTCCATTTTGTGTGATAATAACCTGGGCTTCATTCATAAGTTCCCAAATCCCAGAAAGGAGCTTTTTATCACTACCCATATCTTTTGAATTTCGAAGATCTTGGTAGAACAATTTGGGTTCATCTAACCATTTAGCACACCAGGCTATGATATTCCAATCTTTCTTAATCTGATTCAATCCAACATCTTGATTCCAGATACTCCATACATTAGCTAGGATCGGAGCGGTCTCTATATCCAGTAGGAGTATACGAACTCCTTTATTTTTGCTTGATTTACTCATAATACTTTATAACCGTCTTTCCTCCGTGTGAATGAATAGCTTCCAATTCTTTCATATTATCAAATATAGTGATTGTATGGTGTTGTGTGAGCCAAGATAGAACAACTCGTCCAGTACTCAGTTCAACCCCCTCAGCAACATATCCTTCACCCGAAACACCATGAACATCTTGCAAACGTTCTAGGTAAAACATCCTCATACCTGGCTTTGGTTTCTTAGATTTCTTTGGCATACTTATTCCAAATCGTTAGTCAGTTCATTAAACTTTCTGCGGATAGTTTCAATCACTTCTAATTCTCTATTAGAGTGCATTGTTTTATCTTCCATTAGAGATACTTCATATTTTAAAGCAGATCTAAGCCAATTGTCAAATTCATCACAAGCAAATCTTAAGGAAGCGCCTTCTCGGGCTAATTTGAAGTCTTCTGATTCTTCAGGCAAATTAAATTCTAAAATAGATTTCGGCATAATTATTTGAGAACTTTAACCATGTTAGTCATCTGTTGATCCGTTTTAATAAACCCCTTGGCTTCAAGTCTCTCCATAAGCTTAGGATGTAGAATTGAAGTCACTATATACTTTTTACCCTTTAATTTGGATAATGTCAAGAGATTATCAATTAACTCCTCTAAAGCCTTAGCTCTTTCCTCTTTAGTGGTCTCAGGGTCTGCAATAATCCATTCCATCCATCCGGTCAAACTATTAGAAGTATAAAGAAATCCAGCACATACGTCTTTGTCATCTATTGACACTATAATACCCAGATCTGGAAGCATATCCTGCGGAACCGGTGTCCATTTCTGCTTAGTCCACCATTCTTGGATCTTTTCATAATCTTCAGGCCTGTACATTTTGTGCTTGATATTCATAATAAATCTTCACCGGGGACAAGATTCGAACCTGTAATAGGTAAATTAACAGTTTACTGCGTTGCCAATTTCGCCACCCCGGTGAACATCCTACCTTCCACTCGAACCAAAAGAACCCTCACCTCGCTCAGTTGTAGACAACTCATCTACTTCTTCTAGCTCCACAATTGGATATGGCATAACAATCAACTGAGCTATCTTATCTCCTTTTTGATAAGCAGGGAACTCTGCATTATAAATGCAACGAAATCGAGCCTTTATACTCCCTCTAAATGAGGCATCCAATACACCAACTGCATTGACAAGCATCATATTAGTATTGGAGATACTAGATCTTGAGAACAACAAACCAACGTAGCCTTCTGGAATCTCCATAGCAATGCCCGTGTCGTATTCCCATACTGAATACTCTTTACAACGAACTGGCTCACTGGCTGCAAAAAGATCCAACCCGGCAGACCCCATGTCTGCACGAGTTGGTATCCTTGCGTTCGACGTGAGCTTTTTAAACTTTATCTTTAAGAAGTTTTGCATTGATATACTCAATATAATCTTGTAGTAAGACCGATACAACCGAGTCTTGTGAAATCTTTAGAGATTTAGACAGTCGCTTTAGTAGCTTATCTGCTTTTGAATCTATACCAAATTCAATCTCCACAAGGTTCTTATAATGATTATTACGCAGCTGTTCTTCTGCTAACATTTTAACTATCTGTTGTTCAGATATCTTAAGTTTCTTAGCAAGTTTTGTTAGCGTCGGATTCATTTCTGTAAGTCCTTCAATAGCTGTTTTACTTCTTTCACTTTACCAAGTTCTTTAGCGATATCCATAACTAATTCTAGTTCGTCTTCGTAAATAGTACGAAGCTTACGAGGTAAAGTCCCAGTGTCTTCTAACTGCTCTCTTAAGTCAAGTACCAGATCTAACTTATCAGCGAGCTTACCGAGACGAGCTTCCTTAGCATCTTCAAATTGGGGTCGCATCGCTTCGAACTTATCCAAACCACTCATCTTTTTCTTCGCTGGGCTCGGAATATCTCCAGTTTCTGCCTCCTCTAAATCGTGTCCAGCTGCAGCAATTAGCTCCTTACCACCAAGATATGCATAAATAAAAAATACACGGAAAGAATGTTCCGCAACTGATTTCGGTTGCTGTAATCTATGGGTCTGAAAACGTTGTACGTTATGGAGGTTCATTGCGAGTTTCAATTGCTCTAAGTTAATCATTCTTTATACTCCCAAATCTCTCTTCGAGATCCATTACGATCTCTTCCATGAGTTCATGAAAGTCTTTAGTTGTTACTACTCCCATTTCTTTCATTTCAAGTGAAGCGGAAAGAAGAAAGTTTATTACGTTACCTTGATTCTGAATTAGTTGATCACCATACTCAATAATATTCATCTCTTCCTTGTCGATGTCGCCATAACAAGCATCAGACATATACGCAACTGAAATAACTTTAGCAACTATTTCTAATCCCTTTTTAGTAATAGTATATGCTTTTTCACCATCTAAAACGGTCGGCTCTAGCCAACCCTCATCAATTGTAAATCCTACTTCTTGACGAACCTTTCGATCCATGAAATCATTCATGTCGGTTACTTTAGTCATCTTTCTTCTTATCCAATTCTTCTTTAACTTCTTTGATTGCTTCGTCTAATTCCGCCACACGACTGTTACGTTGAGAAGGTGTACCATGCCAAGATAATTCCCAAAACACGCCATAAAGAATGTGGAAAAGGGAATAATGAACTTCATCATATTCTAGTAGAACTTTACCCGGAGTTACTTCCACTTTATGGTGTTCTTCATCGTAAACCGTTCCCTTTTGACCGAGCTTTAAGGGTAAATTAATCAATTCGTTAGCCGGAGTCAATGAAATGGCATAACCGCCTTTGGTTCCTTCTTTGATAAATTCATCAGCAAGCCAAGTTCCCCAGCCATGAAACTGAGGAAAGAGACCTCCAGAAAGAATTCTAGGAACTTCTAAGAACTTATCTTCCTTTTCACTGAACTCTTGGGTAATTCGAAGATCCCAATATAGTTCTAGATGATCAATCTCGGAAGCTTTCTTCTCCGTTGGAACATGAAGACCTTCGTGAACAAGCTCATTGAATCCTCTCGGCATAATAAGAGAAAGGAAAGCTTCGTGTTTTTCTGCCAGAAGAAACAAATCTCGTAGGATTACATCATTATCAAGATAACAGTTACTAGTGAGAAGCTTGGAAAGCTTAGACGTTTTATTCTCAGTGTAGAATTCACCAGCTTCAGAATTCCAGACGGTCATCATTATTTCACCACCTTTGGTTATCTTGATATCTCCATCACCCAAGTTCACTTATTACTCTCCTTCAAATCCTCAGTAAGCTGATTCCCAAGCTGACTCATAAGCTGACTCTCAAGCTGACTCCTAAGCTGACCCTTCAACTCTTCACCTAGGAAATCAGAGTTCATATTCTCTAACTTCTCCCGCAAAATGATCTTTGTATATCATAACACGTTTTCTAAGATGTTGTCCAAGAAATCTAGTATTTAGGAAATCAAAATCATAAATATAAGCCTTTTCCTTACCCGGATATAGTCTTACTGCGCGGCCTACAGATTGGACGAGCTTAATCTCCGACTTTCCGCCTCCTCCAATAATCAAGTGCTTTGTGGAGCGTATGTCTATACCTTCCCCGATGACAGTCGTGCCTATAAGTATATTATACTTCAATTCATTAAACCCGTCAATGGCCTCTTTAATGGCTTCTTTCTTATCATCTCCAGAAATATATTTGTTAGCATAACCCATATCAGTAAGCCAATCACTGATAAGATTACCAGCTTTATCTTTTCTGTCAACTAAAATAAGTATTTGTTCTCCCATTGGAATTGTTTTTACAATATCGGCTATTGTGTTTAAAAGCACCATGCCGCCGCAATAATTTAAATCATACTCTCTTTGATAATTTGGATGGGCTCTACCTGGAACTTTACAAATAATGTATTCTGTTGGAGTTATAAAACCGTCTTCAACTGCTTTTTTTGGAGGATACTCATATATTACATTTGATATAAAGCCATGTAACTCTAAAATTCTGGAATCATTTCTTAAAAAGGTCCCACTAAAGCCATACTTGTAGTATATATTATTAAAATCTTTGGCCAATTCAGTTGCTGTAAAAGCTCCCCAATGGTGGATTTCGTCCGCAATAACCATATCTACATCGCTAATAAGTTTATCTAAATGACCCTTTTTTTGAAGGGATACCAAAGTCTGAATGTTTACAATTCTTATTGGGGGTAACTTGTTCTTAGTCTTTAAACCGGCTGTCCTAACCATTTTAACTTTTGGTCCAAATGCCAAAAACAATTCATCGTAAATCTGCTGTAAAAGGGCTAAAGAAGGCACTATAACCAACGTATTCACTTCTTTTTGCTTTATAAGCTCAACAATACACCTGGTCTTACCAGATGCCACGGAAGCTGATATAACTCCCTTGGAATACTTATCAGTTTGCTCTAGAATTTCCTCTTGGTAATAGCGTAAAGCAGGAGGCTTATTACGCCATTTTAGTGTCAAGTAAGGGTTGGGCCTCACCCTAGTGTTGATCTCTTCATATAAGTCAAATTTGTGCGTTTTAAGGGTATTCTTAACACGGTATAACAACCCGGCCATGAAAGTATTGTTTTCGTTGAGTAAACAGACTACATCTTGGGGTAGTTCCGATAGCCTTTTTTTCAAAGCAAAGAAATACTTATGGTTCTTATACCGCTTAGCCCTCTCCATTTCGGAGTATATACGCTTACGTTCAAACTGGGTTTCTTCATTCCTATAGGATAAATCCTTGGAAATGGCATCCATGATGTCTTTTGGGAACCCCTTAAGTTCACAAAAGGAATTGCCGATAATTATCTTGGCTTTAGTTGAAGGTTGGATCATCGCCTTTAGGTTTCTTAGGGAAAGGAACTAACTGACCTTTTGGTTTATTATCTTCAATAAGCTGATCTAAATCGTTCAAAAAGGATTCAGGCTCCATTTGAACAACGCCTTGGATTAGCTCAAAGTATTCTTCTTTAGCTTGCTCCCCATACAGGATCTCTCCGGTTTTATGGCTATGGTGGAAATAAGAGCCAACTAGGAAGTCTGGGAACTGTTTACGCACAGTATCGATAAACTCCATAACTTCAATTCCTTTGGAAAGGAATGAACAACTAACCACAACTCTATCTTCTTGAGCTTCTATGATAAAATCTACGCCACCCAAAGGAGGAGTTTTAATACAAATAGCGTAATGAGGGTTTTCTTTGGCTTCTGACTGGTCTTCAACCATCAAAAGATTATCTGGAACGAATTCTTTTAGTTCTTTAAGAATTGTTTCCATTTTAAAAACTAAGCTTTTTGAAAGCATGAATACAGCATAGCCTACTGGAGTCTTCATGTCAATAGCTAATAAGTAAAGCTTTTCAATAGCCTATAGCCTACTGGACTAGCAGTACATAGCTATATTTATTCTCTAGAACCCTAAGCCTACTGTAGTCTTTCCAATACAGACCCTTCTCTCCATGTTCTATATGAAAGCTATCTGTAGGACTTATTAGCTTATAGTAATAGCAGTATATTGAGTAGCTATTACGTAGGCTAAGACTTACAGTAAGCTATAAGCTAATGTATTGCTTAATAGCTATAATAAATCCTACTTATTACAAACTGAGCTTATTACACTGTTCTTGTCCCAAAACAATTAAGGAACATGGAGTCGGGAAGTGAACTACCTAACCGAACCGGGGTCTTGCAACAGTGCTTTTACCCATATGTTACAAAGTCATAGAATAACTGAAGGTTGGTCGTCTGACTAGGGTAGTTCAACCGGAGGGCCTCCCAATACCGCGACATAAGCTACTAGCTATCTAGAGCTAGGACTTTACATACTGAAAAGAAGAAAATAGGAATAGAACTCCTAAGATCGTGCTTTTGTTTTTTTCAGTTAGGCTTATGGTTTGGTACCTTACGCCCGCAGTTTCAGCTATCTTAATTACTATGTGGCTATAACCGCCGTTTTGTTGATTTGGCAGCAAACTCCAATTGCGGCATAAACGCTGCCCCTTAGAAAGAGTGTTTGGTGTAACTACTCCCAAGTTCCTGCGCTCTAAGAGAGTATTTCATCCCGTCGATACGATTAGGTCAAGTAGTCCACTCAGACTTCGGTAACTTAAATTTTCCAATCCATCATGTGAAGCAAGCAAAAGACGTTCTGTTCTATAAATACTTATTAACTTTTCGTTGTGAAAGACCTTTAATTTCATAAAACATTTGTTTCCTTTAAATCTTCAATAAGAAGATTTAGCTGACTCACAAGCTGATCCCTAAGCTGATCCCTAAGCTGACCCCTAAGCTGAATCCCAAGCTGATCATCAAGCTGACTCCAAAGCTGACTCCAAAGCTGATCCTCAAGCTGACTCCAAAGCGGTCTCCCAAGCTGACCTTTAATATCTTCTCCTAGAAAGTCTGCTTTCATTTGCGCTTCTTCCTAAACTTATTTAGCATAGACTTTTGGAAACCATATGGATCTTCATCGTCTTCACTATCTTCATATGGATCGTATTCATCATTTTCAGCGTCTAGATGAGCTTCCATCATTTGCCTAGCTTTCAGAATAGCATCTTCAAACTTAATACCAATACAAAGGACGCTAATAATAAGATCTTTAATATGGTCAATTGTAAAACCCTCGGTTTGCCGAACCCAGTATTCTACATCAATCTCATCTTTCACTTTAGCTTTAAGGAACTCCCTTCTAGCATTAGCATCTGGAGTAGGAACTTCAATCACAAGAGCAAATCTAGAAGGTCTATTTCGAATACGAGGAGGAATCCTATCTAAATAATTAGTTGTAGCGATGTAAAGAACATTCTGAATCTGCATCTCACCATCTAGTAGGGAGAGGAAAGAGCCTTCGTCTCGCTCAAGCAACTTGTCCAGTTCTTCAAAGATAACTAGAATTCTTCTTTCTTGCTTCTCAATACTTCTGATAATATCCACAGCTTCAGTAAGTAGGCTGGGAGATGGACAGAAGAATACAATACTTCCGTTATTAACTTCTTTCTCAATTACTTTCGAAACTATACTAGTTTTTCCCGTCCCAGGTAAACCCCAAAGTAGAATTCCACGCTTGTAAACCATCCCATACTTAGCATAACGACTCTTAACATCTTCCGACCAAAACTGCTCAATCTCACTGATAATTGTAGAACCAACGAAACTGGGAAGTTCAACTAGGTCATCAGTCATACTGGACATATTCTTAAAGAACATCTCTCCAGACATATCTCGATGAATTTGATAAATACCAGCTGGGAACTCTTTTTTTCCAGGATAGTTCTTTCTTTTGAAATAGACTACTTCTCCGTTAGTGAGAAAGCCATCGTATTCCTTCTCAATTTTGTTTATAATTTTAGGCATTCTTCTTCTCCTTCAAATCCTCAATAAGCTGACTCCTAAGCTGATTCCCAAGCTGATCCCTAAGCTGTCTCCAAAGCTGACTCATAAGCTGATCATAAAGCTGACTCCTAAGCTGATCCCAAAGCTGACTCATAAGCTGATCCCAAAGCTGACTCAAAAGCTGACTCCTAAGCTGACTCCTAAGCTGATAGTTCAAATCTTCACCTAGGAAATCCTGATTAGCTTTCATGGAAGCCTCCAGTAGATAGTATCTTGTTTATTCTTTTTTAGAAATTCATTTACTTTAGAGAAGTGTTTACACCAAAAGAATCCCTTATGAGCAGACATCGGACTAGGATGTGCTGCTTCCAGTATTAAATGATTCGAATTGGTAATTAAATGCTTTTTCTGCTGAGCTAGTTTACCCCACAATACCCAGACAATAGGCTGTTTTAAATCATTTACAATACGAACAACCTCGTCAGTGAATGTTTCCCATCCTAGATTCTTATGACTGAGAGGCTTTCCTTTCTCAACGGTTAGAATTGTATTAAGTAGGAATACTCCCTGAATGGCCCAGTAAGAAAGATCCCCACTTTTGTTTTCAATACCAGAATCAATCTTCAAGGCTCTAAAGATATTTGTTAAAGACTTAGGATGTTTTGCTGAATCTCTAACGGAAAAAGCTAATCCGGTAGCCGATCCGTCGTGATAAGGATCTTGACCAAGAATAACAACCTTGATATTCCAGGGAGGACAAAGATCAAAAGCTTTAAATACATCAAAGCTCATTGGATAGATTGTTGTCCCATTAAATCTCATTTCTTTAATCCTATTTTGCATTTCAATAAAGTAGGGTTTTTCAAACTCCACTCTAAGAAGATAATTCCAATTATTCTCCATCATTTTGTACATCTTGTAAACTTCTCTGTCTTTAACCAATCAAGCTTTAAACTAATTACGTTTACCGTTCCACCAATAAAATAGCCTAAAACTAAACAAAGTACAAACATGCAAATTACAGGCCAAGGAAACACTTTAAACATATTGCTTTAAAAATTATATAGACCCAGACCAAGACCAAGACCTAGACCCAGACCCAGACCTAGACCCAGACCCAGACCAATATTCTTTTCTGTATTTATTCTTTTGACTTCTTGGTAACATATTAAAGTTTTGCTTTCAATAAAGTAAAACTTTCAATAGTATTAATCATTACATAAACGTCATTTGGGAGCTTTTGAGCATCCTTAAAACTTGAATCATTAAATGACCCAGTTTCGTAAATAATTGCAGCATTGTTTAGCTTTACACATTTTTCATTTACTCCTTCAAGAGTTCCTGAGTAAATATAATTCAAGCAAAACAACGTCACTTGCTTCCCGAGTAATGCAATTAGTCCTTCGTTATCCACTTCAATTACTGCCGTTGGTAGTTTTTTCATACTTATTCCCTTTCTTAATTAATTTAGATCGATTTTATCGTAGTCATCCTCATCACAGTTTGGGCAAATTCCGTCATCATCATTTACATAGCCCAGATAGTGGCAGCATCGATCTCTAAACATATCAGCTAACCACTCTCTATCGCAGCTTTGGCATTTATGGGCTACTTTCTCTGAATTTTGAATGTTATATTTCATACTTTTAGCTTACTTCAAATCCTCATAAGTTTCAATTAGTCTATCTAAATTATTGAGATTATTCATCTTTTAGTGCTTCATACCTAAGAGATAGAAGATTATGTTCCAGGCTTAGTCGTTTAGAATAGTTAATTCTGGCTATCCGTCTCAGAACATTCTTCGTAATATCCTCCCCAGTTTGATGTTCGATAACCTTAATTTGCATTCCTTCTTTTAAGAGATTGGTTATTTCAGTCAAGTTAATATAAGACCTTCGGTACTTTCGTTTGGCCGTTGGTGTCAAGTAAGTATCCTTCTCATAACCTTTTGCCCAATACTTTCGATTAGGATATCTCTTGATAACAATTGTATTCATGATTTCTTTCCATGAACTAGGCAACCGAATTCACACTTAATAAAAGGTTGTTGTCTCATAGCAGCTTCTTCTCTTTTTCTAGCGAAGAACTTTTTCCAATCTTTATCTCGCATTTCTCGCTTAATCGTTAATAGCCCTTTTTTCTTCTTTAAAAAGCGTTTAGATCGTATTAGTTCCATCGACTTTTCCTCCTTCAATAACCTTAAGCATAGGCTCTACGATACACCATCCAAGTCTCGCCGTCTTATAAAAGGGCATCATAACTTCTTTTATTTCAATTGAGAAAGAATAAGCTTCTCTTTCGTTTTTGAAAGTAAGACTTCTTTCTTCTTGGATATCTAAATCAACATAGAAGATTTTATATGTTACTCGCCAAATCTGATTCATTTATTTCTCTCCTTTAAATCTTCGTTAAGCTGACTCCAAAGCTGACTCATAAGCTGACCCCCAAGCTGATCCCTAAGCTGTCTCGCAAGCTGATCCTTCAATTCTTCACCTAGGAAATCCTGATTAGCTTTCATAAAAACCTATAAATAAAGTGAATGATAGTTACAACTACTAGTAATTTAATAATGTCATCGAGAATTTCATTAGTCGATTCCAATCGCTTAATTGAATTTCTAATTTCCTTGATTTTTTTATCAAACTTTCTTTGCTCGATCTTTTCTCGAAATTCATAACAATCGACTTTAATATGTTCCATTATAAATCCCTCTTTATAGTTTTTACGATCTCTTGAAACTTAACATATTGAATACGATTCATTAAATGCAGAGCAATAAAATGAAGCTCATTTAATTCTTTAAGCATGTGTTTTTTAATGTTAGTACAAGCCTGTAGTCTTTCCATCGTTCTATGTAAACTACCAGTCTCTATTTCCTTTTCAGCTTCTTTTAGACGTTTAAAACGAGCGGTAAATGCTCTGAATCTATCAGCAAAGACTGCTTTCTGTTCATCATTAATTTGCATGTTAGATTTGGTTTTCACTTTTCTCCTTCAAATCCTCAATAAGCTGACTCCTAAGCTGATTCCCAAGCTGATTACTAAGCTGACCCTTCAACTCTTCACCTAGAAAGTCAGAGTTCATTTAATATCCTTCAAATCCTCAATAAGCTGATCCCAAAGCTGATCCCTAAGCTGACTCCCAAGCTCTTTCCCAAGCTGATCCTCAAGCTGACTCC
>ERZ761591.11-NODE-11-length-67148-cov-9.142042_pt1 | contig 67148 bp, 100 predicted proteins | sample MGYA00512167_ERZ761591 | MGnify/ENA primary metagenome ERZ761591 (study PRJEB28899, sample SAMN03785559) | bioreactor sludge metagenome | biome: EBPR Sludge; feature: EBPR Bioreactor; material: 0.22µm filtered reactor supernatant | place: Saint Lucia: Queensland...
ATTTCTTGAATGTCCAACTTATCTGACAATGCAGATAATCTCCTTTCGCCATATCGGTTTGCGTAACCCGCAAAAGGGCGGGCTAGGACAAACCTTCTAAGTCGAATAAAGTATCAGGCGTGGAAAATGCCTGAGAGGGCACCGAATCCCTTTTGTCGGGTTCACGCTGTGTTAGGCTTTGTTCTGGCATGTACGGCTGAACCTTTGATAACCTACGCTTTGTGAGACGGACATAATCGGGATTGAGCTCACATCCAATATAGTGCCTATTGTGTTTGATTGATACTTCGCCTGTTGTGCCTGAACCATTGAACGGGTCAAGCACGGTATCACCTTCCTTTGTGCCTGCCAAAATGCAGGGCTTTATCAAATCGGGCGGGAATGTGGCAAAGTGCGCTTCCTTGTAGGATACTGTCGGCACTGCCCACACTGACCACTTGTTGCGACCCAGCGGATTGACAAGCAAGCGACCATCTTCCGCTTTATAACCGCTGTGACCTTTGAGACCTGAACCGCCGCCGTGTTCCTTTTCAAATTGCTTGCGGGCGTTCTTGCGTGGCTGGCTGATTGTGTGCGCTGTTGAACCTGGCGCACCTTCAATCCATTTATTATTTTCAGAAGTTCCACGCAAGGCACGCGGTAAACTGGCTTCGGCGTATGGCTCACGGATTGCGTCTTGGTCGTAGTAATAAACCTTGCTTTTGGTGAGAAGGAAAATATATTCATGCGCCTTTGTGCAACGGTCTGTCACGCTTTCGGGCATGGGATTGGGTTTGTTCCAAATAATATCTTGGCGCAAATACCAACCATCAGCACGTAAAGCAAAGGCGACCATCCAGGGGATGCCTATAAGGTCTTTGGGCTTGATAACTGGATGCTTGCCATCAGTCGGACGGGTTTCACCTTTGCCGCTGATTTGGTGGTAGGACTTTTGCAAGGTGTCACGGTCTTGATTTTCTGTTGACCATGCTTGACTTGATGCGCCCTTACCGCCCCAATAACTATCACCCAAATTCAGCCAGAGAGTACCGTCATCCTTCAGCACGCGCCGCACTTCACGAAAGACTTGCACGAGTTTTTCAACGTATGCTTCGGGCGTAGGCTCTAAACCTATCTGACTATCAACTCGCAGAGCTCCACATTTTTTACAAGCGTCACGATATTGCCAATCTTTACCAATTGATTCATCATGCTCCCGCGTGCGGGTGCTACCGTCAAGGCTTTCACCGACTGCAATCATGGATTTTTTTTGACGCTTGCGCTCTGCTACCTTGTCATCGTCAACGTGGTTGCAATTCGGGTCTCCGCCTTCCCATTCCGCCGTGCCGTAATCGCGCAAGCCGTAATAGGGAGGCGAAGTTACCACGCACTGAACCGAGCAGACGGGCAGGTCTTTCAGGGTTTCAAGGACATTGCCTTCGAGTATGTTTGCTGTCATAAGAAAAAAGCCTAACTCTTGTATAACTTGCCGTCACGTACCATGCAGCATGTACCATCGTATTTACGGGTCGCAATCCCTTCGCCAGCCAGCACCCATTCGGCTCCTGGTACAACTTCATTACGCACCAAACGATCCCCGTCATAGTTTCTCTGAAAAAGAGAGATTATTTTTCGCATACTGCTATCCTTTTCGCTCACTCTGAAGCAGAATCACATTACTTTCCCACTACCGGCAACCACAACCGCCACACCCCACACGTTGACCACTGTTGCTCGCCTTGCCCACTAACATCAGCCGCCTGCACAGTCATCGTCAGGCAGGGGGCGCTGATGCTGTAGTCGGTGTTTGGCTGTAGCTCTAGGCTGGCGTAACCGTTGGCGTCTGTGACCACCGTGTAGGCGTCTGTTGAGGCTGCGCACACGCTGCCCGTGCACTGCTCTGTAACCTCCACCGTCACGCCGCTAGCCGGCACGTCGTCGGCGCTGACTGTGCTGCTGGCGTCCTGGTCGTGCCACAAGCGCACCAGCATGATTGTGCTGGCAGTGGCGCTGCGGTAAAGTAGCCAGGAGAAAATAAAAGCGCCGGTGAGGGCGATGATGGCGAGGCGCAAAAGTGCTTTATTGCGTGTCTGTGTGGTCATGCTCTCGCCTCTACCTGGTAGGTGGCGAGTAGCGCCACGAACATTAATAGATAAAACATAAAACCTCCTGTGCTTGTTAAATGGCCGCACATGGTACAATGGCTGGAGCCAACGCTATCCTGTGCGGCGTTTGGTTAGTGGCTGGTGCTAATAGGGATAGTGCCAGCCACGATGATCACTTATCGCGCAATGCGTTGACGATGGGAACACACAGTTTGTTTGCCTTCTCTAGCACGCCTAACAATTCAGACCAATTAGTATTAGCCTGGTTAGCTTGATAGTTCATCTGTTTGATATAGGCGACCAGTTGCAGGATCATGTCTCGTGTTGTTTCTGGTGCCGTTCGGTCGTGGCTCTGCATTATCTCAACTCCTGCGGATACTCGTGCATGTGGTAGCTGGCATGTCTCCACGCCAACGCAGCCCAACAGCGGCGTAATTCGGCGGCTATGTCTAGGCCGGGCCAGGTGGCAACCGCCAATAGCAGACCGTGCGTGTATGCAGCCCAGCCACCTAACTGCAATTCGCACTCCTCCACCGCCCGATTTGCCAGCGAACAAATATTGATAATCGGGCGCATGTCTGAATATTGCAGCCCTTCCCGCTCTGCCTCAGTAAAATCGATAGCAGGCAGAGCCGTAAGTGCCAGCATAATAGCCTGAGCGAACTCCTGGCCGATAGTTTTATCGGGCTGCTGACGACGTGGGTGATCCGGCAACCGTGCCACCATCCAACATTTCAGCGCTTCATGGCACTCCTCGCTCATATAGCATAGCGTATCAATTGTATCCGGTGTGACAAACTGGCTATGCTCATCCATCCATTGCCGCCACACCCGATTCAGCCGGTGCAATTCAACCCAGTTTGGCTGCCGTGTTCCTGGCACTGGCGTAAATGTGTCGTGTTCCAAAACACCCTGTTCATTGGTGAAAATCATTTGTTAGCCTCCTGTTCAAATCTCGCTCTGACTCTTGCCTTTGCTTCCTCGAATTTCTGTTTCCGATCTCTGTCTTGCGCCACGAGTACAACACCCACACCACACACGATCAACGCAATGCCAAGCGCTACAAGCAGGCCCGTAATACCAAACGCCCACCACGACGCCAGCAGCAGCAGCAAACAGCCCACAATCACGATTAGCCCGCCGATTTGATCTCTTGTCATTCTGTCACCTCTTCAACTTTCACAATAGTATAACCATCAGCCAACCCCATGATTGACTCCTCTTCGTTTAGCTGCTCTACATATTCTTTCAACGTTATCCCCATCTCGTTTAGCTGCTGTTGCGCTACTATCTCTTCGATTGTGAGCGTGATAGTGATTTTTGCCGTGATATATTTGCTGTCGGAACTCATTTTCTCCTGTATCTCCTCTAAAAGCCTAGTGCCATCTGCCGAAAACTCTGTTCTACCACCGGGGTACGCCCGGAATAGCCAGTTGTAGCAATACTGCCCTGAGACGCACCAGCCCCGGTCATTGCGGTACAGGTAGATCAGCTTGCTCTCTTGTATTGCCGTTTGCACAACTTTGGTTATGGCTTCTGTAAATTTCATCTGCTCGTTCCTATTTTCCATCTGTCACGTCCACGCTTGCCCACCGTGCAAACGTGCCCAGCCTACAACGTCCGTGCGTGCGCAGGCGTTGACCACGCTGCGCAGCAAACCCGTCAGTATGCCAACGCACTATGGCCTTGCCGTAGACCTCCACGATAACCTCAACAGTGCGCCAGCAGAATGACGCCGGATCGTTGGTATACGAATGTCCCTCGATAATTTGTTCTGTTCGCATGACTTGCCCCGTAACCCCTCTAAATCGCCCTAGGCTAAATTCACCATACAATTCCACGTTGGACGGGGTGAACGCTCTATGCGCCCCCGGTTTTGCGTGACCATGCGCCCTATTCTGCGCTGTGCTAAGACGCCGCAGGGAATCTACTTTGGCATGTCGCCATTTGACTACCAAACACGTCGGGCGCAACTTGGGCCAACATACCCAGCGCAAGCTGTGCCATGCGTCGGATCTCCCACTGAGCCGCCTTGTCGAGCGCTCGCAATTCAAAGAAATGCTGCCAGCCTGCAAAGTTCATTGTCGTGACAATTCGAGTTTCAGCGGCGTTGGGTAAGAGGAAGCGAGCATCTTCTTTGCGAATACCTAGCGCCAACAATTTGGCGTAAGCTGACTCAGCAGCGCCCCAAAAATCTTGCATTACTGCCCAGGCTGCACCATTGGCCTCCACCGATGGCGGGATGATTGCGCCCCATTGCCCTTTATCCAAATCGACATAGCGCTGTGATTCCATGCTGAAACTGCCCAAACGATGACGCACCAGTTGATGGGTGCAAGTGCGGCTGATACCCTCAAACAGAAATGTTGCAGCACTGTGTCCGACTCCCACGCCGGGGTGAGAGTAGCCGAGCAGAGTGACCCGCATCGGGCCAGACTCAGCATACACGGGCGCTGTAACTTGGAGCGCTGGCAGAGTCGTATCAACCTGCTGTGTTGCATCGCCAAATACAGCCGGGGCAATGGCAGCTAGATATGGCTGCATCTGTTTGGCATAGTCCAGTGATAGCAGATCCCGCCAGACCCGGAAATTGCCACTTACAACGATGTCGTAATGATGATGGCGATTAACCTCTACGTAGCGGTTAACCTGTCGCCAGTAACGCGGATTATTCCAATCGCCATAGATCCCAAACGTTGCCCATCCATGCTCGATTACGTCCACATGACCCCGCTCCACGCAATCGGCAATGAACCCAGGAGAGCTGCCCATGCGGGCGTTGCTGCGGTAACAGGTGCGGGCTGCATACTCAATGACCTTTTCTGGGTCAGTGCTGTTGCTGGCCTGCCACAACGTTGACAGATCGCTGATGCCAGCCGTAGAGAGTGGCATTAGAGCCGGGTTTAGGCGGGTGTAGCTGAGTAGTTTAATTTTCATCTTGAGCATCCTTTGTCAGTCTGTCAATTTCACGCTGGATATACCATGCCGCTTTTCGCAAGTCCTCGATACCGCCCTTCAGATCCGCTCGCCAAATATATTTCATGGCGTTACCGCAATTAAAACTCATCCATTCGACCACATCTATACACTCAATGCCACTAGGGTGGCTAGTGTAATGCTGTGGGTGATCAACTGTTTCCGTTATTTTTTGTGCCATCTCGCTTTTTCCTCTTCCTCTTCCGCTTAGGGCTGTCTCTAACCGCTTTCCAAATTTGCTGCGTGTAATCTGCTATTTCCACCCTAGCCGGGATATTTTGTTCCCAGCCCGGCAAACGCAACTTCTCAATCTCCCGGTAAAGCGGGCGTGTGGCGGGCGTCAGTGGCGCTGCGGGGTGTGGCTTCCCGGCGTGTGGGTTAGGATTCTCCATTGATTGCCTCTTTTCCCAGCTCGGTCAGCTTGTAGTAAAAAATATGCTTGTACCGGATAGTATATTTCTCCAAATAGCCACGCTGTACTAAACTATCATATACCGCTCGTTGATACCCTGGCGGCCTAAACTTTTCCCTTTTAGCCGCTTCCAGACAATAGTGTTTCTCCCAGCCTTCTATCATCGTAACAACCCAACCTCCCATTCTGGTGATGGAATATTATCCAGCGCACCCCATGATTTGCGCCCCTTCGGCGGTTGTTTCGGTAGATGCGTAGCGTTCCATCGCCTCGCCTCAACCCATGTCATATAATCCCAAACCGCCGCCCGTACCCGCTCTTGTTGTTCTGGTGTCAATCGAGTCATTGCACTGGCTCTGTTAGTCATCTGACTATCGCCTCCTCTCCTTTATCCGTCAACCGCCAGTATGTAATATGCTTGTACCGCACTATGTAACTCTCTAAATAACCACGCTTCGCTAATCGCTCAATCATTGGCTGGTATCGAGATGTTTCCCGATATCTCGGCGTATTGCTGATTTCCCTCAACAATCTGATGTCTGCGCTATTTAGTGTTATTTCGCTCAATTATCCCCTCCAAATTCGCCACCACCACCGCCAACGCACTGCGCATCTCGGCTGGTAACTGGTGGCCAAATTGCGCTAGGTTGCCGCTCAGGATGCCGTAACAGCTTTTGATATTCCACATGGCCAGCTTAACCGCAGACGCCTCGTCATAGGTTGGTTGCTCCATGTCCTGGATATTCATCGAGCCACGATAGCCGCCTTTGCGTGTCCTGTCTTGTTTCATCCTAGTTACCATGTCCTATCGCCTCCCTTGCCTGTCTCTGTGCCCACTCCCTACCCCGATACGGTGGGGCTGTCAGCGTGGCGGTGAATGTCATGATGCGCTCGAACACGCCGGGCTGGAGGATTGCGCCTCGCTCTGGCTGCCATGTGTCGGCCATGTCTTCGCCGGTGACGACAATGGCGGCAGCAACGGGCATGGGTGGTTTCTTGCTTTTGCTCATGCTGTCACCTCGAATAACAATGATTGCTTTGGTTGTTTTAGGTCAATGCAATGCGGACTGAACCAGATACATTCCCGGCTAGCGTTCTCTCTGCCCTGTCCTTCGCCCTGGCTGCCGTAGCCGCCCGCAGCGTTCCAGCGATAGATCGTCCAGGTTGGTGGCATAACATGCTCGTTATCATAGCCGCACAGAACTATGCGTAGCAATGGATTATCACCATTTTCGATGGCCCACTGTCGCACGTCGGCGGCCACATCGTGATCCTGCCCATAGAGGCTATCATCCCGTACATCATGCGAATATGGCGGATCAAGGAACACAACAGTCGAGCCGTGCCTGTGGGTCACGCTATCGCCCAGCACCCGGCTCCAGTCGCCACAGCACACTCGCACCCGGCGCAAACGGGCGGCTAGTGCGTGGAAGTAGGAAAGTAGATCGCTATCTTTTCTCAATATCCCTTTCCCAGCAAACAGTTCTGGCCGCTGTTGCTTTGGTCTGAATATCCCCATCCCCGCATCGCCCAGGTGGGGAAGTTGCTGGCTGGGCCGGTGAATCCCCATCCCCGCATTGCCCAGGTGGGGGCGGGCCTTACAAGCCGCTTCGCTGTTTTCATCGTAGTATTTTTCAGCGCACCAACCCGAACCGATCCACTGGCAAATGCCCCACACCCACCAACCTGCGATCTTAACGTCAAAATAGTCTGGGTCAGTTTTCATCAGTTGGCGAAATTCAGACCGCTGCAATAGCCATAGATGTCTGCTATGCAAATCCGCCTCATTCACTGGCCAGTCTGCCCATTCGGCCAACCCGTCAGGGTCGCACCGAAGCGCACGCCAAAAGTTAGCCAGGTAACAATCCAGATCGTTGACCGTCTCTGTTTTTGGCTCGTGAGGCCGATTGAGCAACACAGCCAACGAGCCAGCGAACGGCTCGACATAGTTTGATGGGTTGCCGAGCCGTCGCCAGATATCAGGGCTAACTCTCGACTTGCCACCAAACCAGGGGAATGGAGCTTTCATGCTCTTGCTCATAACACATGCACCCCAGGATCTGCCAGCACCAGTCCCAGGCCATCCCAACAGAACCAGGCATACTCTGTACTATCTGAGCCGCCACCGCAGAACGAAGGGCGCTTACTGAGCACCAACACATGGCTGGGCCGGTTTCGCTTCCAAAACTCATGGCGGGCCTGACTGCCTAGAAAATTCAGCCGCAACAAGTAGATCACCGTCTGGGCTTCTCGCAGGCTCTTTTGCAGAAATTCTAGCGCCAGCGAAAACGGCGGATTGGTGATAATTATGTCAGCCGCCATCGGGGTGATGAGATAGTCGATCCCCTCGCTGATTTCGGCGTAATGGTGGTGCGCAGCGCTGATTTTGTCAGCAATGGCACCCGTCCCCCGGCATGGTTCCCCGAACGTCATTTTTGACAAACGCTCTGTATCTAACACAGACAACAAACTGGCTACGGTGTAATGTGGCGTTGCATAAAAATCTCTAGGGCTACGGATTGCGCCCCGGTTTGTGCTACTCATAATCAATTCCCTTTTGTAACAGGCAGGTCATATACCGTCACCTCTACGCCCTTCTCACACAATTCTCGCACTATCATCGGCTCAATCACCGCCCAGTCGCCACCCGCTAGCCCTGTGCCGATGCGGGGCATGTGGACTGACCATTGAATATATCGAATATACAGTGCGCAGCCTCTCACTTTATCCAAACAATTTTCTAGCGCCGAGTAGCGTATCGCTGGCTTGCCAGGGCGGCTATAGCCATCCTGAGCGATCATATTGGCGACAATAATATCAGGGGAGATACGAACGATTTGCACATGCCCCAACGAGTGTTCGAGCTTTTCTCCCCAACAGTGGCGATAGTACTCTTCTGCTCGTGGCCACCGCTTGCTCAACGCCCCTGTAAACCCGGCTCCCCAGCCTCCCCGGTTGTTGCAGATGTGGGCGATGATAGCCGGCGTGCTAACTGGTTGTGTGGCGTCGCCGGTGACGTAATTAATTCTGCTCATTTAATCTATTCTCCCACCACAGCACTATTAGTTTCTCCCGTCCTCGCACCCCTAGCTTCCCCATTACTCGTTCGAGATGCGTTCGCACCGTGCCCGGCGCTAGGCCCATCTGCCTAGTCAACTCTTTGTTGCTGTCGCCCGTGGTGGCCAGGAGATGCCAGAGTTGGTGTTCGCGGGCGGTTGGTTTACTGGTGTGATCATTAACTGTGCGGGTGTGGGTTGGTGTAGTCTGCTTGATCATTTTAGCCTGTATATCTAATGTGTATGCCGATATGTTTCAGGCAAAACAAGCACCGTTTTTCATCATGGTATCTTTTCCAAAATGCTCGGTTCGCCCGCTTGGCGGCTTCAATTTCCGTAGGTGTGCCATATTCAAAATCGTTTCCAAGAAGCGCTCTATGAAAGTTTCGGTGGAACCATTCGTGACAGTCTTTGCAGTAGAGCGTCAATTCCCAATCAGCGAAGTTGTCTATGAGTCTATAACTGTAAGCGCTCTTGATGGGAGAATTGTGATGTACATGTAATTCTCGATTTCTTCGTTGGCAACGTCGGCAATAATACCCGTCGATATATCGCTGAGCTTTGGCCACTCTCTGCCATTCACTCGACTTGTAAAAGTACGCCTGCTCTTGAGGACAAGCCCACCCCGAATCGCAATGTAACTCGTAAATAAAATTCTCTCGGTCTTCAGAAATCCGCCTACTCAGTTTTATAGTTTCATCACCTTTTATAGTCCCGCCCTTTGGTGGTGTGTAAAAAATGCAGTGATTCTCGCGATATAGTTCTGTCCATTCATGCCAGTGCAAAAAATATTCAGGCTTGTAACCAGATAACGGTTTGCGTTACCTGCGCCGCCTGATAATTTCGTCAATCTGCGCAATTTGTTCAAGGTCATAAGGATTGAACATTTGCCCAAGCTGCAAGGCGTCAGGTACACGCTTTGTTAGGTGGCGACACTTTGTACAAGCATCTTCGCCCAACCCAATAAACTGTTCCCAAGTCATTTCGCCTACATCATCGTGATTTTGCAAACCACAATACGAGCGAGCCTCATTTGGACGCAAAACGTGAACCTTTATGCGCTTCGATTTCGGAAAATCGAGTTGAGCGTGAAACCAAGCCCACGTTTGAGAAACCATCACATTCAGCATATTAGCCACCTAACGGTTGCTTTACCTGCCGATGGTGGGCTGAGATAAAGCCATCAAAGCGGGATTCGCTTCGGTTGTAGAAAAATGCTCATAAGTCGGGCGCATACCATCGGTCAGGTGCAAGCCTTGTTGGAAAGCCAGCCTGCCCCACTGTTGCGCCATTGCCTGAGCAACCCCTTCAAAAGTTTTGCTAGACTCTTTGGCGTTTCTAGCCACACCAAAACTATGAGCCTGACCGCGCTTCTTACCACCTGTATTGGATGGCAAGAATGGCTTGTATTCATCGAGTTTATTTGTTGGCACAAGAGGCGGTAAGTTTTTCAACCATAACAAAGTGCGCTTGGAATATGGATGTCCGAACTCATAGGGCTGTATGACCTGTGTCTCTTTTGGCAATTCCCAAATTTTTAGGGGTGTAGGATTTTCAACGGCAATCATTGGAATATTGGAATTTAGAAGTTGCATAAAAAACTCTTTGGCTTTCATACCCAATTCGTAACGCTCTTGATTTATCTTGCCACCACCATAAAGCCAACGTGCGCCAGCTTTTGAAAGATAAGTACAGGGAGGGTGAGCAATCATCAAATCCCATCCATCACCCAAAACAGAGAGTACATCGGCTTGGATGTGATTGCCAGCCACGCGGGACGGCTCAATATCACAAGACCATGCTTCGTGACCTTCTTTTTCAAATGCAACTCTGACGGTTGCGGATTCTTCACAGGCTATCAAGACTCTCATTATGGCTTTCCAACGGTTTGCCTTACCTGCGCTTGGTGGGCGTGGATAAGGTTTGAGATGTGGATAAAACTTCGGGCGTAGATTCGCCTTCTAGGTCGGCAGACTCCCAAGCGTCAGGTGCAGGCTGTGTTAGGTTGCGCTCTGGACGGAATATAACGATTGCCAACGGAGCCTTCAACCCTTGCACGGCATTCCCGAACTTGGGATACCCACGAATAAACCTGATTTCACCTTTCATGCAAACATCATGCCAATAACCTGTATTTGTTCTTGCAGGAAGTAGACAAACAACGGTGCAACCTTCTTGCGCTGACTGATAGGCTTTGCGAACCCACTTTTGAATTTGCTGACCAAATGGCGGGTTCATCCAACAAACGCCTTCCCACTTTTGAGATAAGCCATTCATCTCTTTTGTGAAATACTTTTGGCATTTGGCATTCTCTGAATTAGCCGCAACATCCAGAGTGAAATGAAATTCATCATTGAGAGGGGCAAAGAGACTTTGCGGGGTTTCATGCTCATCAGACTTGCTAACAAAACGAGTGGTAATGTATGCCATGAAGCAACCTAACGGTTTGCGCCACCCGCAAGAGCGAGAGCGCAAGACCTGATAATTATTCAAAACCGACATCACCAACCACAGCCCGCTCTTGTCGGGTGCGCGCTGTGTTAGGTTGCGTAAATAAGCCAAGTTGAACAGACTCAAAATCATGCGGCATATTGCTCCACAAGGCTTCAACCGTTGTATGCTGACTTCCATTCATTTTACGCATGGCACAAAATGGGAGCCAGTCGGCTTTTGTGTTTTCGCAAACGATAACTTGACCATTGCGAGATTTGCACCATTCAGCGAGTGATTGAAAATTGATTGATTCGTTTGAGTGTATGTAGTGTTCGCCTCCAAATTGATATGGTGGGTCAATAAACCAAGTTGCTGTTTCGTTCTGAATATCGGCATAAGAACCTAACCGAATTTCCCAATGCTTGATAAGTGAAACCTTTTTTGAAATATCAATAAGTTTTGGTGTGATATCACCGACAAACGAAGAGACATTTTCTCTTGGGCTTTCCATTCCACGCACAACTAAAAAACCTAAAAATTCTTTTGCTGGCTGAGGAAGATTATAGTTTTTCACGCTATCGCCTGTTTTCAGATGTGGCAGGTCTAAAATATCTTTTGCCGTGCAAGATTGCAACCACTTCCAAACATTGACAACCGTTTCATATTTATCAACCAAGAGAACATCACACCAGTGATACTTCATAGCATACCGAGCAGACCCCGCAAATGGTTCTATGACCCGCTTATGCTTTGGGGATGGGTACAGGTCTATGACCTTTGACTTTGAACCGTAATATGAGAACATTTTAGCAACCTAACACAAGATTAACATCATGTTCAACCAAGTCATTCCAGCGAATACCATCAAGGAAGTAAACTCTTTTTATATTTTCTATATCTGGATCGTAATGTTCACCGATATAGTCAGTGGTGTTATAGCACTCATCTTGGGCGATTCTTTGGGCTATCCCTATAATCCAACTATATCTACTCATTTACCCATCCTCGTTTCTAGCTCACCAAATGCCGATTGATCCTTTCTAAACGCCATCTTCACCATACCAACCGGGCCGTTGCGGTTCTTGGCAATCAGGATGTAAGCCACACCCTTTTTGTCTTCTTGCGGTACGTCAATCACGTCTTTGCGCTCTTCGTAGTATTCTGGCCGCATAATAAACACAACCTTGTCGGCTATCTGCTCGGCCATACCGCTGTACCGCAGATCGCTCAGTTGTGGCAGCTTGTTGGCTCGTTTCTCGACTTCCCGGCTTAGTTGGTTCAGCGCAACAACCGGAATATTTAACGCCTTGGCAATGCCCTTCAGGTGTTGCAAGATGCTGCTGATACGCAACTCTTCGTTGGGTGCTTTATCGCCGCCAAGCTCTACGAAGTCAAACAGCATGGCCCGCACTGGGATTGTTTGATTCAGGCTGTCTAGCTGTTCCAGCATTTTGCCGGTGCTAGGCGCGCTGCTATCATCCATCCAAATCGGTAGGTGTGACAGTGCGACAATCGCATCATCAAGCTTGCCGTATTCTTCCGGCGTGCCCTTGCCGTTGCGCAGCTTGTGCGAGTTGACACCAGCCCACGCCGAAGACATACGAATCACCAGTTCTGAACCCGACATTTCAGCGGAAAACACCGCCACAGAGCCGGGATCTTCTTCCCGTTGCAAGTCTTTCGCAACGTTTTCGGCCATCTGCATGGCGAGGGCCGTCTTTCCCATAGAGGGTCTAGCGGCAATCAGCGTCAATTCGCTGTTGATAAGCCGCATGTACGGATCTAGGGTTTTAAATCCTGTTGACCGCCCATCGACTTTGCCGTTGCGCCAGTCTGTAACTTTGTCCCTGGCCTTGAGTGACCAGTATTCCATCGGGCGCAAATCGCCAGCGAAAATATCAATCGCCATTGCTAAGTTCCTTCATGTAATCCGGCTGTTCTGGCTCGGCGGTGAGTTTGTGCCAGATACCAGGATCGCCGCCATTGCGTGCCGCGGCATTTTGCGCCGCCGTAGTTCGAGCGTTTTTTGCTCGGTGCTCTCCCATGATGTACTCCAGTAAATTTCCATTTGGCGGTCTACTGGTCATTTCCCAAATCCGAGTGGCCAGGAACCCCCAGCCACCCACGGTGCTTGCCGCTCTGCCTATGAACCCAAAGGCCGGGGCCATCTCCTCGCCGTACAGTGCAACCACCAACGTGCGAATCAATGCAGGTTTGTTTTTGCTCACCCTGAGCTCGTCAAGGTAGTTGCGGAATACCCCCGCAAAGGGCACCGGATATAGCTCGGTCAGGCGTTCCACGCCCAAATGCGTAGCATTTGGTAATATATTTTTATTCCTTATAAGTACTTCATTTTCTGTAGTACAAGAATCGGCTTGTTCTTCATTTTCTGCAGTACTGGATTCTTGTACTTCATTTTTTGAAAAATTTTGTACTTCAATTTCTAAAGTACGATTGAGCTCGTAATAGTTTCCCTCATACTCTTTGTGTGTAGAGACAACAATCAGTTGGTGGCTTACAAGTTCAATAATTGATTTGGCTAACGTTGCATCGGATGATATGCCGGTTCCCTGTTTAATGTCTGTGTATTTGAGTTGCTCGCTCTCCTTTTGCTGCCCTTTAGTTTTTCGCATAATGAAGCACAATGTTTTCCAGGCGTTAGCGGAAAGCAATGGCATGAATTGATCTAGAATAGCATTGTCAATCGCCGTGTAATTCCCTTTACGGGCAAATGGCTTGATTCTCATTTGGTTAATTTGCCCGTGTGTACGCGCTATTGAGGTTAAGTAGTGCTTCGTGTTCGGTATAATTGTGATTCTTGGCGGTGCCAACGGACTGTTGGTAACGCCTCATGTAAACTTCAGCATCAAACTTTGATAAGCCGATCTCCTTTAGTTGTCTAGCCAGCCGATAACCACGCTTATTGCGGCCTTCCGAGGTCGAATCTTTGATTGCATAGTCCAAAAATACATCAGCATCCCTGGGGAGCTTTTCGTCTGTATGCGCAGTGGGTGTTGTGGCTTCCTGGCGCATCCCTGGCTGCGTCTTGTGTCTGTCTGGTTGTGCCGTCTCTGCCTCACCCGGCTTGTATGCTGTGTAATAGCGGCGTAGGTGGGAGAGTGGCAACACATTGTTGATCCACTCTAATTGACAATCTTTCGAGCCATAGAAAAAACGACTAGCATCTACACAAGCGGAATCTGAGCCAGGGAAAAGGCTATAGATAAAGCCAACGGCTGTTTTATATGCCGCTGCGTTGGCTATGGGTTTGTCCAGAAAGAAGACGATTCTGGCTCTGGGGTCTGTGGTGGTGTGGCTCGGTGTAGTGTAGATTAGCCCGCCATAGATGCGGACAAACTCACTGGCGGCTATGTAGTCAATCGTACTGCGTTGATCTCCTGTCTCCAGATCAACCGCAATGTGTTGAGCGCAGACGAAATTGTCTAGGCAGCGTCGGCCATTGTGCCAAGCGGCGTAACTATGGCCTGTATAGATGGCGTTTACTACGTCAATGGCTTCTAACTCTTGGTTGATGAAAGAATCATTGAATTTAGCCCAACGGTGATCGCCTGCTGGTATCTTGCCTGTTAACGCCATTGTAGAAATTGCAATTTTGTACATAATTACACCGGCATCCGTCGCAGCAGTCTGCGCAACTTCCACCGCACCAGCGCCAGGCGTATGGCCCGGCGTACAGTGGGCTTGGTCGATAGTATGCGCTCGATTTCAACGTAGCAGGCGTCAATGCGGAGTGAGAGGCATCTGTCAAATGGGCGCATGGGTGGATTGTTAGTCTAACTTCTTTGCAATTTCGTGCAGGGCCATATATCGAGCGCAGGCTGTATCTACCAGCGCCGCGGCACCCTGCACAATGCCTGTGCCATTGACAGGCCAGTCATTTAATAGTCGCTTTTTGGCGCTTTCTAACCTCATCATTAGTGATTCGATTTCGGCTATAGCGTTTTGCTTCTCGATTTCCAGCAGCTTTGATATTGACAGATTGTCCATAACTAGCCTCCAGACAATAAAAAACCTGCACTAACAATTGCATTCCAGTTATCCCAGACCTGATGTGACTAGCATCAGGCGTGAAATGCAATTATTAGAGCAGGTTAGGTTAAACCATGTCACTTGCATATCTGGGCTTCCGTTGTTACTGCTCGCTAGTAGTCAGCTAGCTACAACAAGAGTATATCATGAGGAGTATACTTTTGTCAATACATATCTTTCGTTGAAAATACGCCGAAAACGGTATACTATAGAAAAATATCCGGCTTGACCTTACAATTTCAATAAAGGAGTGCTATGATTACCATACTGCTAAAAGAAGTTGCCGAATCTAAAGGCTATAATAAATATCAAGTTCAAAAGAAAACCGGACTTGACGCAGGGCTGATCCGTCGATACTGGTATAACGAAACGACATCGGTTGACTTGCGCTATCTCTCCCGCCTGTGTGCTTTCCTCGGTGTATCTCCTGGCGACCTGTTGCATTATGAAGCCGATAGTGAGTAACGCCGGTCACGGTGGCCGATTTGTTTGTTGTTACTGACTGACTCTGCATTGCCCAGGCTTGTCACTGGCTGATTGCTCAGGCTGCATTACGTCTGCACAACCCGGCTGGCACGTCACCAGCCGGGGCCGCAAAGGAGAAACCGGAACCGGGTGATTAGCTACCAGGGCACGCCGCCGTCTTCAGTGGCTACCGGCTCGGCGGACGCTGCGGCTGTGTCGCCGTTGCCGTTCTTGCTGCTGAGGAACTTGATCGTGTGCGCCGTTACCTCCAGCGATGCCCGGTTATTTCCGCTCTTGTCGGTAAATGGCCGGGCTTCCTCGACCTCACCGATTACGAGCACCTGGCGACCTTTGACGAGATACTGACTTGCTGTTTCGGCCTGTTTGCGCCATGCTGTCACCCGAAACCAAATGGTTTTGTCGGTGTAGCCGTCGTCAGTTTTCACTGACTTGTTGACGGCCAGGTTAAAGCTGGCAACAGGAACGCCAGATGGGGTGTAACGCATCTCAGGATCGTTACCGAGATTGCCAACGAGTGTGATTTGCTGGTACATAGTTACGCTACCTCTTTCGTGCCAAATGCCAGCTCAACGGGCGGTAACGTGCCATTGCTCATTGCACGCTGCCATGTTTGCCACTGGCGAGATTTTGTTTTAAACGAGTCCGCCAGGGCGTTAAGTTGCGGCGCTGTGAACTGGCTGCTGGATTGTAGTTGCATGGTTGTACTGATGGAGTGGCGAACATCCTCCCAGCTGGGGCCGAACGTGCTAGTGCCAGCGGCATGGAATCGGCTCATGACCTGTTTGTGTAACTCTGTCGCCTCGTCTGCGTTCGCAGCTACATCAGCGCCAACAGGCGACTCCTGAACGTCGTCTAGGGACTCGACGCTAGGCTTGTTGCCGTTGCCGTTGGTGGCTGGCGCTTGGGTCACTGGCTGTTGGCGGTGCTGTGCTGCTGCTGCTGGGGCTTTGTTCGGGCAATCGCTAGCGTGCGGCTTGCCAGCAGGTGCATGGCAGTGGGTGCATTTGCCACCGCTGGCGTTCGTCATGGCCTGTTTTGGTTGGTCAGCTACGGTGTATTCACCATCCGCCACCATATCCTCAATGTCTTGTGTGAAAAACTCACTGGCATTGACTGCTAGCAGGATGGATGCGATTAACGCCCGCTTCTGTGCCATTTTCTGGATAGTGTTAACCAGATCGGCCACATCGGGATTCATCACCCGGCCAACCTGCTGTGATTCAATGGTGGTGTCACCGTCAAGAAATTTGGCGTTGCACCCGCCTTTTTTCTTGAAGCACACCCAACCGCCACCATATTGCGCCTGCCCCTTAATGATGGCTGCTTGCCCGCACGTCGGACAAACACGTTCGGCCTTGCGGTATCGGTATTTACTCTCTCTGCTATTGCAACTCCCCTCACTGGTGGCGATGAGGTTGCCAGTCCGCCACAGTTCGCACTTGTAACGGTAGTAGAATAGCTGTTCGCCGTTGTGCGCTTCTCCGCTCCAGTCCTCTACGTGGTCTGACAAGATAAAGATCGGGGTCAGGCCAAAGAACGTTGCTAACTTTTCGGCACCAGGCTTTAGGAGCGTGTCTTTGTCTGTGCCTGGTACTTTTCCGTAATCGTGATCCTGTTTCAGCATTTGCCCAATGAATCTCACCAGGTAGTCACGCCGCTGAATCGCTAACTCCAGATTCATCACTGGCAAAAACATTTCATGTTGTCCAGCTACGATGATGTCATTACCCATAACATTTACCTTTCTCGGCTTATAGCCGCCGTGGCTCTCGATTCCTGGTGCTACTATTCGCACCCCCAGCCCTACCAGGCAACTGGTAAAGCCGGGGCTGAGGATAGTTAGCGCCAGCCCTTAACCACTGGCAGTGGCGATGCTGACGAACGATAATAAAATTTACTGCTTGACAGTTGGTGCAAGCTACCATCATGAAAGATGAAAACGGGATTGGTGTCCTCGGCATCTTTTGGCACTACAAATTGTTCGTTTGCGATAGGGCACCAAGTAAAATATCCATCAGTACCTAATACCCGAATTGCCATACCGGTAAACCGTCCAAAATTCCACTGCAACACACATTCAGGCGGCGGCGGTGGGTTGTCCCGCCAGTGATTGTGTGGTAACTCTTCAGGCGAATATGTATCCATAGTCGTCACCTCGTTATTGAATCCGCCCGTCCCAGCGGGCTACGCTGGCGCTATGATGTGGCGGGCGGTGTGGTGGTTACTGTTGCGCCAACATGTCGTCAATTTCACTGTCAAAAAGTGTCAGCTTGACGGCAAGGATCTGGCGAAGCTTTTTGTTTTCGTTACGTTCCGCAGCATATTGGGCGGTTAGCTCATCTCGCATCCGGAACATGATCTCCCGCGCTGCAATATACCGTATGCCGCCATCGTGGCTGCTTATCGCTTGAAGGGTGTCGTCAATTCGCTCATCAGTCCATTGCTCGCTCATGATTTCTCCTCCCTCAGCACATCATACGGCGCATCCTGGCATACTTCCGCCATGTCAGGATATTGCATGGCGGCGGCGTGTAGGCGTCTGGTGTAGGTCAATAGGGCGTCGTAGTCCTTGAGCAGTTGGGTGTAGTGTTTTTTGGCGTCTATGAGTTTGTCTATCTCTTCGTATGTCATGTTCCAGTACATGGTTGCCCCTCCACCATCACCCGAAACGGTTTCCTGTTTGCACTTCGCCCGATGGCCACGAGTCGCTTTTTGGGTGCAGCGGCATTGTACGCCTCGTTGTACGCCAGCCATTCGGGCGAATCAATGATAAAGTAACGGGAGCCTTGCATATCCAGCCCCTTCCGGGCGTCTTCCTGCCCAAACTGTGTGGCGGCTCCTGTGTATGGTTGTGTGGTCATTCCTCACCTCGATAGCTAAACCCCTCACCAGGCCGCACATACTGGAACCCGTAGCGGTCAAAATCGTCTTGCGCTAGCTCCATATCGTGAGGCTCGTATGGCTGCACCGTCTGTTCGCTTCCCCGCCAGCGACGGGCACACTGTGGATCGTTGCCACTCCACAGACGACCTAGTTGCCAGCCTGCGCAGTCGTTGGCATAATCGTAGCTAGCCTGCTCGCTACCGCTTAACTCCAGAAATTCGGAGTAATCCAACATCCACCGCATCATGGCTCGTTGCTCGTTGGTCAGCGGCATAATTTTGCTGATGCGTGGGTGCCGTTTGACAGTTCCTCGCTTACCTGTTACCATTGTTTTGCACATAGTTGTTACCCTCCGTGTAGTTGGCCGCTCCGTATAGCGCATACGAGAGCGGCTATTTTATTTCGACTTCTTAACCCAGAAATGATTAGCTGTTGCATACTCAGGTTTTTGCACAACCCCGTTAATGCTGTAGATTGTGCCTTCACCTAGATACTCATAGATATCACTTCTGGCATACTCGCAATCACGAGCGGGTTGTATGTGTGTGTACCCTCCGAAAACACACACACATCTTCGGTTAGACGTAGGGGTTGAAATTTTGCGTAGTTAAACCCTGTTCCCCTTTCCTTTTCCCACACCCAACAATACCTAAACCACTCTGGATTACTCATCACCAGAGCGCTTGTAAACGGCTGGCTGCCAAACAACACAATAGCACCTCGCGGCTTAATCAATCGTTTGTATTGCGTCCATAGTGGCTCAAGGGGAATAACCACATCCCAAGCGCAGGCGGTAGTTCCATAAGGCAAATCGCAGAGAATCATGTCTACGCTCTTGTCTGCCAGTGTCGGCATTACCTCCAGGCAGTCGCCTAAAATCAGGTCAAATTGGCTCATATAATTCAAACTTGCTTGGGCCTACGGTCGCCACCATCCATCCACTGTTCCCGCCGTTGGCGTTGGTTGGCACACGAATCTCGTTACCACCGTCAACTCTCGCTTTGGCTCTACCGCAAACGTTGGCAGCACAAACCCAGCGATGGCAATGGCGAGGGCCAACAGGATGATCACGGCGTCAGGCCAGCGGAGGCGAGGGCGGGTCACTGTGTTTTCGGTTTCGATTGTTTGGTTGTGTAGGTGTTCCATTAATTTCTCGCCAGCGTCCACAGTACCCGCCTACGTCGGTCTGACGCAGCGGGCGCTGATATTTGCTCGAACAAATCAGTCCGTTTCGATAATAGTTTGAATGCCCCTGATGTCGATACACCGACTGCAATGGCTATATCGGTCAGGGTTGACGGGCCAGTCAGAGTCAAATAGCTGATGATTTTCGGCGTTGCATCACCTTTTGGTGGTTGAGCGCCATGCTGTAAAGCCAACACGATCCGCTTGTTGTTTCTGGCTCCTTCTGTCAGGGCATACACTCGCCGCTTGCCCTTCAGTCCGGCCACTTCTCCAACCACCACAAATAAATCTGCGTTGTCCCTGACACAGTTCTCAACTGTCGTGCGTGCCAGTCCACTAGCCTGTGCAATTTCCACTAATGTTGCTGGCCCATGCCCTAAAGCGTGGTAGATTGCCAACACAGTGGTTGTCACCGGCTTGTCCTGTAAATGACTGGCGTCCCGCTCCCAGGGCGTAGGTTTTGCGGTTAGGTCTGCGACGATGGCGGGATGCTCTGCAATAGGTATTACCGTATCGTATGGCCGAGCGTACACCTGTTGGCCAGGGTGTACGTAGATTGTTCTGCATTCAATCATAGTTCGTAAAAACGTCGGCGTGTTTTGGCTGGTAACTGTGCGAAATTTAATTTGTTAGCCGAACACGCCGACTAGGTGGCTTAGGCCGGAGTCGAACCGGCATAATTCGGGCTGACCCGATGCTCTACCTATTGAGCTACAGAGCCGTTGTGTCCCTCCCCCCTTCACCCTGCCCGGCTCAAGCACCAGGCAGGGGCCGCAGGGGATAGAAGGGGATTCTGCTGGCAGAGATGAAGACCAGCAGGCGAGGTGTTGAAGCCGCTACCACCATGCTTCCCGGCTGGCGTAGCGGCTCCCCATGCGGCACAAATTACTCGCTTGTGCCGTCCAGGGAATCGAACCAAGCTTGCCAGTGCAACGCAACCAGTGCAACCAAGCCAACGACGATCATCAGGTTATTCACAACAGCACCTTGTTGTCAGTCGTGCGAACTAACGCCTTGTCCTCTGGCTGAACCGGCAGATTGGCGTAAAACGTCTTAGCGTCGGCCTCGTTGAAAAACGGTTGGCTGTGAACAGTCTGGTCAAAGTAGCGCACCAAGTAGGGGGCGGACGGCGCTTTGACTATGGCCTGCGGCTTCGGCGCTGTGGTGGCCTTGCTGTGTTGCGACATAATCACCCCTGTCGTGTTAGTTCTTTCGGTTGCGCAACTTCTCGTTTTGACAATTCCGGGGGATTCCCCCCATTTGCATCTGTCAAAATATCCTGTATAATTGCATTTATTGGACGACACAAGACGATGTTATAGGTCTTGCCGGTACGCTTGCTCGTGTACGTGTGTTTTTCGCGATATTCTTGCGGCATACCAAATCCTCCAATGACAGGTCAAAAACGTCAGCAACTCGGACGATTAACTCTAACGGCCCTTTTTTCTTACCATGACACAGATCATGGGCATTAGATGGCTGTATCTGTAGTTCTTCACCGAGCTTTATATACGTCCAGCCACGCTCTCGGCGCATTTTTTCGATCAACTGGTGGTTGAGGATGTTGTTCATAACTATTCTGAAAAAGCCTAGTAATTCTTGATAAAAGAATTATAGGGCTTTTTTTTGTTTTGTCAAGGGGGTAATATGCGAGAAAATAGAAATTCGACTAAATCTCACGAATCAGGCGGACAGGGGCATATAATAAATTTGATGTTACAGAAGTTCACAGAGTTATCAACAGGTGAAAACCGAGTCACAAAGGACAAGAGATTGAATACGGGTTTATTACGAACGCCGGGATCTCGACTACTGGCGATCCGTAAAGATTTAGGGCATACACAACCCCAAATGGCCGAGGCAATGGTGCAGGCATGGAAGGATTTACAACAAGAGGGGGTGGATGGCAATTTTAACAAACCAGGCGCAAGTAGTATTAGCGACTGGGAGACCGATAAACGAGAGATACCGAGAGAAGTTGCATTGATTGTGGCGCATCTGTGGAAAACAACCACAGATTTTTTATTGTGTGCCCCCTGGGCCGAATCCGAACACCGCCCAGGCGAAAACAACGGGATACCAACCTATTGGCACCCCGAAGTTGACGCGGCGGCGGCCCAGCTCGATCAGCTCGAACCAGGTTTGCGGCGGCTGGTAGTGCGGCGGCTACCATCTATTATCGATTGGTTGCGCTCCGAATGGCAGGCTACCCACACCCGGCTTGCTAATATGCGCGAGGAGATGGTAAAAGTAATGGGCGAAGATGCTGTAAAGGAGTGGGAGCGCAATCAGGGCATGTCACTAGGCGAGAGCTAATTGCTCTTCTAACGCTGCCTGGGCTGCCTCTAGCAAATCATCAATCTGTTCGTCATCTAATTCGGTTGGATCTAGGTTCTGGTCATCGTCGCCAACGTTGCCAGGTTCAACAGGGGCATCTTCGGGGTTTGAATCGAACATATAATTAATCCTATAAGCAACGCGAGTGAAATTGTAAACAATTTGTAAGACAGTGCGTGTAAATCTTAATCGTATCTATATTAACAAATCCTTCGTTTGTGCAAAAAGTTACTAGCAGAACTAGCCATTGGGCTAGGATTGGAGCTGGCCATATGACCAGGGCAAAGCGTTTTGTTGCCTGGGCTGCGGTGTCTACACTGCCTCAGGCCAAAAAAATGAGTCTAGGCGACCAAAAGCAGGAGGCTAGGCGACATATTGCCCAGCACGGCGGCGAGATTGTGGCAGAGTTAGAGGTGCCTGGACAGTCTCGCTCTATTGTTTTGTTTGAGGATGCGTGTAGGCAAATCCAAGCATATAGTAGTCTACGAGATTTGATTGTTGGGCGGGCCTTCGACGTGTTGATCTATCTAGATCGCAGCAGACTAGGCCGCAAGGCGTCATTGTCTATGGCAATCGTGGAATTATGCCACGAGGCCGGGATCGTGACGTATGAGATGGAAGCGCCCCCCGCCACCCTGGAGGTTATCGATACCCACGACGCCATGCTGATAGGGGCGCTTAAATCAGTCGGTGCCCAACAGGAGGTTGTTAAATTTGGCTACCGGCACAGCAGAGGGATGCAGGCTCGAATCAAAAACGGTGATTTTCCGGCTGGGGTGCCTTGGGGGTGGGTTGAAAAGAAGACCATCGTTGGCAACCAAATCGAAACAACGGTAGAGGTTGATCCGTTAGCTCAATCTGCGCTTGTGCTGATTGTTGAGCGCTATCTACAGTATGGGGATGGGTCGCGGGCTATAGCCGACAAGTTGCAGGCGACCAGCTTCCCCTCTCCCAGCGGTGGGACATGGCGCAAGGACAACGTTCAGCACATCATTAAGCGTTCTCTGCGCTATGCTGGCATACTAGAATACAACAAACGTAATACCCCGTTGCGCCCCTATGTGCAAGCTCGTATGCGCTGGCCAGCGCTCATCAGTGAAGAGACATCTAAACTACTGCTTGCCGAGATGAATCGCCGTCGTAGCGCTCGCCGTAGTGTGGGTAGTCCGCACCGGTTTAGCCAGTGTGTTTGGTGTGAGGTCTGCAATCGTCCAATGGTTGCGGAGTACACGTATTCGGTCAACAAAACTAATAAAGGTCAGCGCTACGACCGTGAGGTCTACAGGTGCATGGCGAATGGCAGTCACAAGGGCGGCACTATCACCGCCCGAAAAATTGAAGATGCTTACCTAGCTGCCATTGATTACTTGCAGGATGAAACAAATCTGCAATCCATGATCAATGCAATCCCCGACAAAACCCCAGCCATAAAAGCTAAAATCACAGAACTCGAACAGCAGGTGCTCGATTTTAAACCGGCCCTAGAACGTGCCGACGATGCCTATGTGACTGGCCGCATGGATGCCGAGCGCTACCAACGGCAGGTTGACAGCATAGCGGAAAAGACCCAGGCCATCCAGAATCAGATAGTAGCTTTGCACACCGAATTAGTCGAAGCCGTCGCCAGCACTGGTAGAGATCAGCGTGTTCGTGACGTGGCGGATCATGGCCTGGATATGCTACGAGAGCCAGATATAGCCAGGGCTAACGCTTGGATACGGAGATCAATTAGGTTTGTGGTGAGAGATTCAGAGGTGCGGGACGTGATGTGTTTATGATGGCTTGATGTGCATTTCGTAATCTATACACCATTATGGTAGTAAGCAAAGCCCGATCCTGCATGGATCGGGCTTTTTTGTTGTAATCTGTTGACAATATTCTGAAATATAGAATTTTGACACAAAATGGGCTTGACATATTCCGAAAAATAGAATATAATGGAATCAACAGGGAAGAAAACAACGAGGCAAACACAATCAACAAAAAAAGCCCGCTAGTCGATGACCCGACTGTGGGCGATAGTACAAGAAAGGATGAGGTTTCATGTACAGCAAGAATTTTACCACGAATTACCAAGTTTGCAAAATGGACAAGAAAGGTGCAGTTCGTGGCAGCAAGTACTACGCCTTCGCCACAATGACACCTGACGGCGAACTGATTGAAACGGCAGAGGTTGTAAGCGCCAAGTTAGACGGGCGCAAGGCTCGCACCGAAGCCGGCAAGAAGCGGCAATTCGCAGCGTTGGCGAAACGAGAGCAGGCACGGCAGGCGGCACGAGCGGAGATGGAACGTAACGGGTGGTTGTAAGATAGATAGCCCAGCGAAGTGACTAAGCTGGGCAAAGGAGAAAAAGGGAATATGCCACACGATACAGATTTTATTATTACATCGTTCTCTGACGACGGAGTTCGGTTCTGGCAAGGGAAATATGGCTGGTCTGAAAGTTATGGATTTGTGCAACGATACAAATCCGTGGAGGCCGCCAATAGGGCGTGCGTTCGGATGAAAAGAAAGTGGAGAGGGCCACTTGCCAAAAATGCTAGATACATCCGCTGGGATGAGGTTTGGCTGGATGAAAACACGATGAACACGGATTTATTGAATGGGCGGTCGTGATGCGCTGGCCGCAAACGGTTGGTTGTAGTAGGTAGAGCCGCTGGGGTGACTAAGGCGGTAGAGGGGAAATTGTCATGTACACAGTAACTAAACTTTTCATCGGCGGTATGCTCGACGGGTTGACCTACACCTTTACGACCGACATTCAGTATACCGTTGGTTGGGAGTGCCACCACCCTATCGGCGGCAGCCCGTATCGAATAATTAGTGTAGTTCGGCAATAGATGAGGCATCCCCCGCCGCTTGTTTCTGGAGTAATGGTATGCAGCGACACACAAAAGAGTACAAGGATGTTATACGGGCTTTTGAGGCATCTTTGCGTTCGATGCCATTCTACACTGGCTACAGATTAGATAAGGAGAAAGATCCAAACAATAAACATGGTCACTACGAGAACGGCCAGCTTAACGAATTGTTCATAGCTTTTATGTATGGCTATGCTTGTGCAAAGAGTACATATCAAAGCGGTGAGTAGAATAGAAGCGGCATCCCCCGCCGCCATTCGCCCAGGAGGGCAAAGGATAACAATGTCAGAACTGATTGAACTATTACGGGCTGAAGCCGCCCCGCACCTAGTTGCAGTCCATGCGCTCGGCGTGCGGCCAGCGAAAAATAAGCGCCGGGTGGAATACCTGAAGCGCCTGCACCAACAGGCCGCGAATGTGTTTCTGAATGAAGCGCAACGCCTACTAAATGGCGAAGTGCAGTGGAAAAACGGAGTCAAGATCAAATGAGGATAACCATTGATATCCCCTGGGCCATCACTCGCCACCAGGTGAGGCGGCTTATGGCTATCATCAGCGTATTTGCACCAAGCGCAACGATACGAATCGGTGACTACACCGAAGAGACGCTGGACAACCAGTTGTCTGCTGACGTGTGGCATAACAGGCCGAAGTATCGGCCAGTGGAGGAGGTGAGGTAAACATGGAAGCAAAACGAACTGTAACCCTGCCGGGGTATGGTAATGTGTGGGTAGAGTTCGGCAGAGGAGATTTCTGCCCCTACATCCGAATCTGGACAATGTACGATGGCAAGCCCGACGAGGTGTTAGCAGAGGTGCGAAAGCGGTATGATAGAGAAAGCACCGCTTTTGTGTGGGCGGAATCTGTAATCAAATTCGGCGGGGTTGAGCTTCGACTAAATCAAATCGAAACTCACATTGCCCTGCTTAAGCTAGCAAAGGAGCAAGCCGAGGCTCTGGACAGAGAGTTTGTGCCCGGTACGGAGGTAACACGATGACCCACGACGGAACCGCCATATGGGAGCGCATTCCAGAGAGAAAATTTTCTGACCTCAAACAAGCAGCAATGCTTGCAAGCAAGAATTCTCTTCGGAATAGTTATTTGGCTCTAGTAGACGCATACGCAAACACGATATCTGATTATGATACCCTGTTAGCTTGGACTAAACTGGCATGGCATTTCCTGGATACCCATGATATTGCAGGAGATGTTGACGGCGTCAGCGTGGCGGCATTTTTGCAGCGTGCGCCCGAAGATGTGCGTCAAGAGGAGTAGACTTTACAAAACCGCCAACCTACGCTATAATAGCTGACAAGCAAACGCCTTCCCACACCAGGGGAGGCGTTTTTGTTTACGTCGTTGTAATCGTAAGCGAAGGAGTAAGCACTAGATTACGATTATATCTACATGCACACCTACGATTGGCTCATAGTAGCCCCGCGCCACGATAATTTGGAATCCGTAGACGCCGAAATCGCCTCCATTGCACAACACCACAACATTGTTCCCCAGCCGCCCTTAGTGGGCTACGTAACAGATTTGGACGTTGGCCATGCTGTTGCTGTTGTTGACTGTTCCGTTATCTGTTGGAGCACACATGCTTCGGGCGATGGTATCGAGCTGAGTGATGGACATGTGCTCGATGCTGACACGGCAGCGCAGTTTGTGCGGGTATCCACTGCCGAGCTGTGTATTTTTAATCTCTGCCTGGGCGAAAAGTTTGCGCAGCGGGTTTCTTATCTATGCGCCTGTGATGTGATTTACAGTCCGATAGAGATAGGTGATCGTGAGGCGGCCATCTATATCGGCCAATACGCCGCGGCTCTGGCTGAACATGGCGACTACCATGTGGCCTATGAGGCTGTTGGCAGTCATGGCGGGGACTACAAATACATCAGGGCTTCAGACAGTGTTACTCGTGGGCGGATAGACAGCGTGACGGCTATAGCGGATCTGCGCAGCCAGAACAATCAGATCAAGGCCAGTGTTACTCAGTTGGGGCTAACCTTCATCTTGATTGTAGCTATGGCGCTTTGGTTTGGCTATGTCTTGTCGGGTATGCAGACACAGCTAAACAGGATGCAGATCCAGTTGGGTGAACTACGGGCTGAGATGCGGTATCTGGAACGGACAATTAGCGACCGGAGGGACAATGAATTTATCCCCCCGTGAACGTGAGGTGTTGAGCCTGATAGCTTCCGGCCTGACGCTCTATCAGGTAGCACGTAGGCTGCACATCAGCTATGGCACAGCGCAGGACTATCGCAATCGGGTGTTTGACAAGCTTGGTGCAACTTCTTCTGCTCATGCTGTAGCCTTGGCGCTGCTTGCTGGCGTTGAACTATCGGTTTTGTCCCTCTTTGCCCCTCAAAAAAACGGCTAGTAATTTCTGTTTTTTCTGTCATAATCAAATCATGGACGCCAGCGCTGTGCTTTTCGCATACATGGCAGTGTTCGCTGGGTTGATGCTATCGATTCTGATAGTGGCGGCGCGGCGGGGATGGTGGTGATGTCTGTGTACTTAGGTATCGCAGCGGCTGTGCTGTTCGCCGTTACATGGATGGTAGTGGCGGCGCTTATCAGCAGGAAGAGCGACAATGATTGATTGGGCAAAAACGCATTCTCATGTCGTGGCACTGGTGGCCATTTGCTTGATCGGCATTATCATCAGCGTGATGGTGCTGGGCGTGGATCTAATGCCTTATATTGAGGCGGTGCGGTGGTAACTTGTCTCGCTTGACAATTAAAAAAGACTGGAAGCAGGTTTTTTTTGAAAACCTAAGCAAATCACCTAATGTATCAAAGGCGGCGAAAGCAGCGGGCTACACTCGGCAATGGCTCTATCAATTGCGTGAGCAAGACCCTGATTTTGCAAAAGCCTGGGATGATGCTTTGGCGAGCGGACTAGATGCCGCCGAAGGGGAATTGTACCGCAGAGCGGTCAATGGTACGTTACGCAAGGTTTTCTATCAAGACAAAGAGATTGATGTAGTCCGGGAATACTCGGATACGCTCCTGATCTTCCTGCTGAAGAGCCACAAGCCAGAGCGGTACAACCAGCCATTGCGCAATGAGCACACCGGCAAAAATGGCGGCCCGGTGGAGACTGAATCAAGAGTAACAATTTACTTACCGACCAATGGCCGGGATTGAAATCAAACCGCAACCTGGAGTACAAGAGCAGTTCCTAGCCACATCCGCCGATATAGCTTTCTTTGGCGGTGCTGCGGGCGGTGGTAAATCGTGGGCACTTCTACTGGAACCGCTCAGGCACATTGACAACAAAGATTTTAGTTGTGTCATCTTCCGTCGCACCTATCCGCAGGTGATGAATCCTGGCGGTTTGTGGGATGAGGCACAGAAGCTCTACCCGCTGCTCCAGGCGGAGAGCAAGGAGAGCGATCTTAGCTGGGAGTTTGATGGTGGTGCAGTGGTGCGGTTTGCGCACATGCAACACGAGAAAAATAAATACGACTGGCAAGGCGCTCAGATCCCGCTGATTGAATGGGATGAGCTTACCCATTTCGAGCGGGGCATGTTTTTTTATATGTTGAGTCGCAACCGCTCAATGTGTGGTGTGCGACCCTATATTCGAGCCACTTGCAATCCCGTACCTCCTGATGACGAAACAGGAGGGTGGATACACGAATTTGTCGGTTGGTACATTGACAAAGCTGGTTACGCTATCCTGGAGCGCAGTGGTGTTATCCGCTGGTTTGTAGTTATTAACGACGCGTTGCACTGGGCAGATAGTCGCAAGGAACTGATAGAGCAGTTCCCAAACAGCGAACCAAAATCATTTACCTTTATCAAGGCGTCGTTGTATGACAATCCGAAGCTGTTACAAGCCGACCCTGGTTACTTAGCCAACCTAATGGCTTTGCCGTTGGTGGACAGAGAGCGACTGCTGGGAGATCCGGTAAAAGGTGGAAACTGGCTTGTCAAGCCGACCGCTGGAAAACTATTCAATCGTGCTTGGTTTGAAATTGTCAATGCCGTTCCTGCCGGTGGGCGAACCGTGCGCTTTTGGGACTTTGCCGCTAGCGAGAAGAAGTTCGCTAAGGATGACCCTGATTTTACAGCAGGTGTCAAAATGAAACGGGTTGGCGATATCTACTACATTTTAGATTGTGTTGATGACCAAATTTCACCGGCGCAGATTAACACTACGCTGAAGAATGTAGCTGCTCAAGACGGCAAAGAGGTGGCCATCCGTTTCGAGGAAGAAGGCGGGGCCACCGGCAAGAAGGATAGTTACAACACCGTTGTTTTGCTGACTGGCTACGACGTGCAGGGTATCCGTCCAGAGGGTGATAAAATCACCAGAGCCAAACCTCTGGCAGCGCAGGCCCTGGTTGGTAACGTGAAGTTGCTCAGGGGTGAATGGAATCAGCGCTGGCTAAATCACATGCACGGTCAACCAGATTTGCCGCATGATGACATTATGGACGCATCCTCTGGCGCTTTTAGTTTTTTGGCAGATCCCAACACCCCAGCCACCACCAGCCAGGTCATCTCACGATCATCTATCGAATCCTTGTTGGGTGCTTGATTTTTTGCAGTTAGGTGGTATAATGAATCCAGATGTGACGCAGTTGCTAGAGTGGATTAAAGCCAACGTGCCGAGCTTAATTCGTAGCGGTGAGAACTGGCAGATAGTGTTACATGGGCGCAATGATGGGAATGTCAATGCTGAGGTCAAAACCACCTGTCAGGTTATTAACCCGAAGAGGCAACGACTCGACGAGCGGAGCAACGGCAACGTGCGATCAGTGCGCACACCAGTTTAGCCCAGAGGTCAAGGATAGCCCAGTTCGGGGCGGTGGGCTGTTGCGTTGGTTTCGCTGTCCCAAGTGCCGGCATAAGTACGAGATTGCCCGGTTCAGCGTGCGGGGCGTGCAGTTGATGCAGAACATTCGAGGTGTCGAGGCGCAGATAGCGCAGTCGCCGGATAGCGTGGAGCTAAGGCGGCGATTGTGGGAGTTGCGCAAGGCGCTGGAGCCGGAGGTTACAAAGCCATGATGAGCGAAGCCGACCTGCAAGAACACGCAAAACGGCTTGAACACGCCGGGCGGGTAATGTCCGGCGCTCTCGTTTCTGCAAGCGAGGCGATAGAGGCACTTGGGTTAGACCCTGCTTTGAAAGCGAGATTCATGGCCCTGGGCGCTGCAATGGCAAAAGCCAGCACGCTCGCGGTGATTGCTGGCCAGGATCTGGGTATCATCAGGTTTGATGTGGATTCTGGCGAGATTTGGGTGGAACAGGTGGCGAAGCCGTGAGTGCAGCTCCGATTCGATATTCTATTTATCCGTTTGTTCGGTGGCAAGATTTAGAAAGTGCCGATCTACACACTCGGATGGTCAGATCTAACTGGGCAATCGAAATTATTGCTGAACCCGAACTAGGCGAGTGGAATTTAGATTTATCGTCCGCTATTTTATCTTTGCCGGTTGCTGTGCGTGGTGTGCGGCTAGATACAGATGCCGGCCCCACTGATCGGATTTCGGTCTCTGGCCATAAGCCGATGGATGGATTGAATTACCAGATTCCGGTCGGTCAACTGGGTACTATCTGCATAGACCCGGTGGAAAAAGTGTTCTGGGTGGAACAAGGCACATTACATTAACCAGTAAATGTAAAATCTAATACCAGGTTTGTCTTTGTCGAGACGCCGATCCATATGGATCGGCGTCTTTTTATTTTCTAATTTTTCATGGGCTTAATCGACCGCTTTCAGAACCTATTCCGCCCTCGCTCGCCAGCTACGGCGGAGCCAGTCACACAAGTTGCACCGCCGCCGCGCCCATCGGCGTTGCTGCAACTGTTCAGCGCTGAGCGCGACCGGCGCAGCATCGTCAACGACTGCCGGTTGATGTACGACGAAGACCCGCGGGCGAAGGGCGTGATTGGCACGCTGGCCCGCGATGCGGTGAAGGGCGGTTTTGAACTCAGGGTCGAGGGCAAGCGGGCCAAAGAGGCGAAGTCCATCGCTGATGACCTGTTGAACCGGGTGAGCTTCTGGACCCGCATTGACGATTGGGTGCGGCTGGGCGTGCGTGACGGGGATCTGTTCCTGGAGCTTGCCTGCAACACGCTGGGCGACATCGTAGAAGTCAGCCGCAAGCCGACGCTTGAGCTTTACCGCTGGTCTGACGAGTTTGACCGCTTTATCGACCCGGTGCGGGCCTTCTTCTGGACTGACCTCTACTGGCAGGGGTTGGAGCCGCCACAGAACGCAGCATTCTTCGCTGAGTGGCAGATGATCCATGCGCGCTATGGCCAGGATGAGGGGAGCCGGTACGGCCGTCCGCTCTTTGCCAGCGCCCGCACCGCCTACAAGCGCATGAAAGAGGGTGAACTGGACATTGCCATTCGGCGCAAAACCAGGGCGGGCATGAAATATGTCCACAGTCTGGAAGAGGCCAACGAGGCCGATGTAGAGGCGTACAAGGCTCGCAACAAAGCTGCACTGAATGAGCCGTTTGCAGCCGTGGCCGATTTTTTCAGCAACAAGCGCACCAGCATTCAAAGCATCCAGGGCGACGCCCGGCTGAGTGAGATTGACGATGTGCTCCACCACATTCGCACCTGGTGGACAGCCAGTCCCGTGCCTATGTCCCTGCTGGGCTATGGGCAAGACCTGAACCGGGATGTGCTCGACGAACAAAAGCAGCAATACGATGCGGTCAAAGAGAGTCTGTCGGATTGGGTGACGCAGCAGATTGTCACGCCGCTGGTCGAGCGCCAGTGGTTGCTCAAAGGCATCTTGCCCGAGGGCCTGAAATGGTCCGTCGAATGGGCCAGCAAACAACCGTTCACGGCGACCGACCTGGGCGAGGCGGCCAAAGCGCTGACCCTGCTGAGAGCAACCGGCGTGCTGACCGAAGAAACTCTGATCCGTCTCTTCAGTCGCTTTGTGCCGGGCTTTGACGCTGAGGCGGAGTTGGCCGCGCTGAAAGAGCGAGAAGCCGAGGAGGTGAAGCGGGTGGCGGTGAACGCCCAGATGACGGCGCAGCAGCAGCCGGCAGAGCAAGAGGAAGATGACGCCGACACTGAAGAACGTTGACGCCCTGCAGTCTCAGGCCCTCAGCCGGTTGACACTCCTGGTCATGGGCCAGACCCACCGGCTTTTTGGCGAGTATCAGGAGTGGCTAATCGGCCAGGTGGGGCGACAGGCTGACACCGAGGGCATGGTCAACGGTGGTGCTCTGATGACCGGCTTCAGCGCCATTGCAGACCGCTACCGGCGCACAGTCGGCCAGTGGACGGCCATGTTTGAACAGGCCAGGGTGCAGGCGGCCAGCATTCCGTTCGGGGCGCTGGTGGTCAAGCACAACGCTTTTATGGGCAGCCTGACCGAAGACCTGAGCGCCGAGAATGTCCAGACGGTGATTAATCTTTGGCAGCAACGACGCCAACGGGCATTGCAAGCCGCACAGGAGCGGGTGTACGGGGATGGGCTGCAACTCAGTCAGCGCATTTGGCGGTTGGAAAGCGGCGGGCTACAGCAGATCCGTTCGACGCTGGCGACCGCAATGGCAGAGCGCACCAGCGCAGCGGAGTTGGCCGACCGGCTAGAGCCGCTGCTGGGCGCAGATCAGGACATGCCGAGGTGGGCCGAGGAGCGGCTGTACGACATGGCGGCACCTGACCGGCTACGCAGCCGCGAGGGGCTGTTGACCGGCGCCGAACATCGCACAACCGGCATTGCCTACAACGCGCTGCGGTTGGCTCGCACAGAGTTGCAATACGCCAACCATGCGGTGACAACGGAGATAGCCAAGCATTCGCCGTGGGTGACAGGGCGTTGGGTGAGATTGTCGCCCGCTCACCCCAAGATCGATGTGTGCGACGGGCTGGCCAGCGGTGGGCCATACCCAAAGGACTCCAACCTTCTCCCAGCCCACCCGCAATGTATGTGCTACTGGGAAGAACAGGTGATGAGCGCCGGGGTATTTAAAAGCCAGGTGGCCGACTGGTTGGCGGGTGAGTCTGAATTTCTTGACGATTACCGCGACTGGCTGGGCATCCAACAGGTGACAGAACCGCTACCAACGAATATGAGCGTAGCGGAATCGCTCAATCTCTGGCTATCGACCAGCCGACGCGACCAGGCGGCTGCGCTGAATCTAAATTGAGGCAATTATGAAATTCAAAACCGAGCAGGAGTTTTTAGCAGCACTCTATCGCTACTTCGGCATCAACGAAGCCTTGCGCAGCGACCAGAGCTATGAGGCGCTGCGCGGTCAGATTGACGCCGCGCTGATGGCCTGGGCGGGCCGACCGGCTAACAACATCGGGGTGCGTTGGACATTTTCCGACCGGGTAATCGCCACGGGCTGGATTGAGCAGCCCGCCGGCACGGAATGGAAAGCCTGGGAAATCCCTTACACGATGGGCGAAGGCGGCGACATCGTGTTCGGCACGCCAGTCGAGGTCAACCAGGTGCAACTGTTTGAGCCGGTCAGTGAGAGCCAGCAGCCACACCCGAACAAGCAACGCCTGATCGAAGTGGCGGAATCCGCCCTCTCTGTCATCGGCGAGGGCGAGGGGGGCGGCAAGCGCATCAAAGCCATCGGTGTCACAGCGGGCATTGTCAATGGCAACCGACGCCGCTACCCGCGCGCTGTGCTGGCCGATGCGGTGCAGCGCCTCAACTCCAAACTGAACGAAAGCGCTGGCCAGGGGCGATTGCTCCTGACTGGCGAGGCGGAACACCCCAGCGACAAGGGCGGCAAGGCCAACATCCTAGAGACGGTTTTCCGGTGGGATGCGGTATCCCTCAACGCGGCCGGCCAGGTCGTGCTGGAGGGCGCCATCATTCCAACCTCGAAAGGCCGGGATCTCCAGGCGATTGCCGAATCCGGTGTTCCGATCAAGCTTTCGCAGCGCGGTTACGGTGAGATGACCACGATCAAGGAGAGTGGTCAGACCATCAACGAAGTCACCTATTTGGAAATCACCGGGTATGACGCGGTTGCTAACCCGTCTGACCCAACGGCGGGGTTGACTGAATCCCAGCAATCCCAGGAGAAAAAGAAGACTATGAATCTAGAAGAACTGTTAAAGCAGCTCGCGGAAAGCCCTGACAAGCTGGCTGAATTCCTGCGGGCCAACCCGGCGCTCACTGAGAGTGTGGTCGGGCAAATGGGCTTTGCTGACAAGCGCCAACTGGCCGGTCAACTGGGCGTATCCCCTGGCCGCCTGGAACAATCCCTGAAGGAGTTGAGCGAGAAAGCCGCTCAACTCGAAGAACGCCAGAAGGCCGAGGCCATCGACAAGGCCGTTACCGAAGCCTGCAAGGATCTGCCCTACGGCAAGCTCAACGAGCGCTTTGTTGAATCGATTCGCGAAGCCAAACCGCAGACGGCAGAGGATGTGCTGAAGTTGGTCGAGGCCAAGACTAAAGAGTATGACGCCATCGTTGCGGCCATGCGCCTGGCGGGCATGGGTCACAACGGCGACATTCAGGTGCTTGGCCCGGTCTTCGAGCGTGAGACCGGCCAACCCGAATTTACCCGCCCCGCTTGGGAGGTCAACGAGTCGATGGTGCGCGCCGGAACCGGCAAGCGCCGCGATATGCGCAAGATCCTGAGCGGCAATGGTGAGCCGTCGCGGGCGGAACTGTTCACGGCCAAAGTCCTGAAGCGCTTTGATGAAAACTACCGCCAACAACTGTTGGCTGAGTCCAAGCTCTTTACCGAGGCTGAAACCACCACCGATCTGAACCTGCCCTACACCGTCTCCCGCGCCATTATTGAGCAGGCTTTTCCTGAACTGGTAGCTGCCAACATTTTTGATTTTGGTGTGGCAACAGCCAGCCCGGAAAAACTGTTTTTCGAGACCTACGCCGGTGAATCCGGCTCTAGCGCCACTGTCACCGATGAGGTTGTTACTGGCGATCATGGCGTCTGGGTAGCCCTGGCCTACAAGCGCCTGCGCCCTGGTACGGTGGTATTGACCAATAGCGGCGGCGGCACGACCTACGTCGAAGGCACTGACTATGTGATCGACTACGCCAACGGCAAAATCATGACCCTGGCCGCCGGTTCGACCACGGATAGTCAATCCCTTAAGATTGACTACACCTACGACGCCATTCGTAAGGGCGAGAATACCGAAATCGAGCGGGCCAAAATCAGCCTCTCCTCGATGACGATGGAAATCGCCGCCGACCGGCTGGCCGTCCAGATCACCAAAGAGGCCGTGGTTTTCAGCCGCTCCCAACTGGGCTACGATGCCGTGGGCCGCACACTGAACAACCTGGTGCGCGAAATCCGCCGCATCATTGACAAGGGCATCCTCTACCGCGCCCTGGCGGCTAGTTTGCTCCAGGCCAACAACAGCGGCGGCACCTGGGCCAGCGCCAGTGACCCGATTGCGCAGTTGGTCGAAAAGATGGGCGTTGCCAAGACGAAGGTCTACAACCGCTTCTATGTGCCGACCGCCTTCGTCATGAGCACCACCACTGCCGAACGCCTGAGCAACTGGGACGGCTTCACCCGCCTGGGCTTTGACAACGCCACCCTGAACGCGGCCGGTTTTGCCGGGTCAGTCAAGGGCCTGCCGATTTTCGCCACTCCTGAATTCTCGGATAGCTACATTCTGACCCTGAACCGCGAGTTGATTATGCACCGCGTTTTCCAGGCGATGGCGATCTACGGCCCCTTCCCCAGCTTCAGCAATGGGAAGTTGGTGGCCGCTGACCAGTATTACACCGAGGAGTTCAACGGCACGGAATGCCCGGTGGTTGAGAAGGCCGCTTACATGGTGATTAGCTAATCGGCTTGATACCCGACCTGTTTATGAGCGTGTGGCGGTCTTGCAGCCGCCACACCTAACACAAGGATCTGAACTATGAAAAACAAATTTATCCCCTTCGTCGCCGTCCTGCTGCTCTTCGCGCTGATTGCCAGCCTCTACATCCTGCCCGCGGGTCAAGGCGCAAACGTGGCCCTGGCCGCGGCCACACCGGTCAGCTACGGCGCTACAACCGGCACCAACAGCAAAGTCACATTTTTCAACGGCAATGTGACCGCAGATACCCGCGTTTGCTTTGACCTGAGCAATTTCAACAAGGTTGATTTGCAGTGGATCATCGACCAGGGCACGGTCAACACCACTACAATCAAGCTGCAATGGTCGAACAACAACGCCAATTTTGAGGACACCGCCACGGTCGCCAACGCCAACGCCGCCGACGCCAGCGGTGGCCAGCAGTACAACCTGTTTGGCCAGCACAATTGCATCAACGCCGACGTAACGAATAGCAACCCGTTGGGCTTGAAGATTTACGGGGTAGCGAAGTGATCATCCTGAACAACGGCCCGGTGCCGGTGCGGGTGGCTGGCTGCTGGCTACAACCGGGCAAGGCTATGCCGGTGGAGAGCCTGGCGGTAGCCCTTCGGCTCATGGCGGCTAACCCGGATGTGGTGGAGGCTGGCAAGGAGCCGGATCCGGCCAACGATGACAACCTGACCGCGGATGTGCCGGCGGTTGAGGCCGAGCCAGAGATTACCGAGCCGTCCACGGTGGGCAAGCGCAAGAAATAGGTGAGCAGTGTCAATTTCCGTTTCGGCTGTGACGACAGCCGCGGTTACGACCGGCGATAGTGTTGCTACAGCCTCGCAGTCACCGGCAGCCAATGAGCTGTGGGTGGTTGATGTGGTCATGCGCACTACATCGATCACGCCATCGGTAAGCGGAACGGGGTTGACGTGGGCAACCGAACTTGACATAACCAACGCGCAAACGCAGTTCCGAATGCTGCGCTTTCGGGGGCTGAGCACCAGCACCCCGTCATCAGGAGCGATTACAATCACGTTCACCGGGAACACCAAACCGGTGAACGTCCACATTTGGAAAGCCACCGGCGTTGCCACGAGTGGAACGAACGGTTCCGGTGCTTTTCAACAGACCGTCAGTGACGCCGGCCCCGCGGTTACTGACGATGTGAACATGAAGAAAAGCATCACGACCAGCAACAATGATGCTGTCTGTGTGGCTTTTGGGGCATATCGTCAACGTACATTCTCGTTGCCCGGTGGCGAGAATGCGGTGGGTAGCTTGAATCTGGCTACCGGTGCTGGTGGCGACATCACCACTTCGTCCGTGTGGTATGAGAGCGTTGCGTCACCCAGCACGGTTACGCTGGGTGCAGATGGGGATCTCAATACCGCTGGCGACTGGGCGATCATCGTTAGCGAACTCAAGCCCGGCTCGCTGACGATTACCCCTAGCGGCATCGCCTCAGCAGCGGCCTTTGGCACGGCGATGATCGTGCAGCGCCTTGCCCCGACCGGCATCGCCTCAGCAGCGGCCTTTGGCACGGCGCTACTCAAAAACACGGTAGCCCCGACCGGCATCGCCACCGGCCAGGCCATCGGTAGCCCGACGTTGACAACCGGGGCGGTAACAGTGGCCCCGACCGGCATCGCCAGTGGGCAAGCACTGGGTAGCACGGTTGTACAGCGCGGCGCGGTGACACTGGCACCCACGGGGATTGCAACGGCGGAAGCGCTGGGCAGCCCGCAGCTCAACCTGCGTCTGCTGCTGTCTGGCTTAGTAACAGGCGCAGCGTTCGGCACATTAAAAATCAATCGCAACCTGTTTGCGAGTGACACTGCCAGTGGCGAAGCAGTGGGTACGTCCACCATTGCCACGGGAGCGGTTAGCATTCTGCCGACTGGCATCAGTAGTGGGCAGGCGATAGGCGCACCAGTAATCAGTGTGGCCGCCCAGATTGTGTCCGGGGCTGGGGGCATCACTACAGGGCAGGCGTTGGGTGCGCCGCTGCTCAATCTGCGCTTGCCCCTGACGGGTATTGCTTCGGCGGCGGCGTTCGGCCTGCTGAAAACCACCCTCCACGTGTTGCCGACCGGCGTTGCATCAGCGTCCGCCTTCGGTACAGCCAGCCTGTATCGGGTGTTGGTGCTGGCCCCGGCTGGCATCGCTAGCGGTCAGGCCGTAGGCGGAATCGCTATCACTACTGGTTCGGTGGTAGTGGCTGGGGCGGGCGGCATCAGTACGGGCCAAGCTTTCGGCGCATATCAGATCAATCAGCAGGTATTGCTTACTGGTGTCGCCAGTGGGGCAGCATTTGGGACAACCAAATTCAACCGCACGCTAACCGCTACTGGCATCGCCGGGAGCGAGGCGTTCGGTACTATTAAGCTCAACCGCTCGATTATCCTGAGTGGCATTGTGACCGCTCAGGCGCTAGGAGCAGCAACGGTTGTGCCAAGCACAAGGCTTCTGCCCGTCCAGAGCATCGGATCGACAGCAGCCTTTGGAACGCCAGCACTCAGCGGCCTCTTCCGCCTCCTACTCACCGGCATTGCCACAGGGCAGGCGGTTGGAGCGCTAACGGTGCAGCGAGGTTCGGTGGCGTTGGCGTTGACGGGCATCACCAGCAGCTACGATACCGGCGATCATCGCCTCAACTTGCGTGTGATGCCAGGCGGGATTGTCAGCGGGCTGATGTTCGGCGTGGTCAACCTGGGGCAGCCCATCTCACTGCCAGGTGTCGTCAGTGACTTTGCAGCCGGTGCGCATCGGGTCAACCTGCGTCTGGCACCGGCTGGCATCGCCAGCGCCTTTGCCTCGTCCAGTCAACGGGTGCATTTTGGCAACCAGAACATTTTAGCCAGTGGGATCGCAACTGCTCAGGCTGTAGGGGTGACAAAGTTCAACCTGGGCTTACCCCTGGCTGGTGTGGAGAGCGCAGCGGCGTTTGGCGTGGCGCAACTCAACCAGCGTTTTGGGTTGCCGGGGGTTGCCAGCGCCTACCAGTCTGGAGTAGCCCAGGTTGACCTGCGCTTGCCGTTGCCGGGCATCGCCACGGGCGTAACCTTCGGAGCGACAACGCTTTCCAAGTCAGTGAGACTGCTACTCGCCAGCCTAGCCGGTGCGGAGGCGCTGGGTGGGTTGACTGTTGCGCGGGGAAGCGTGGCAATTCAGCCGGTTGGCATTGCGACCGGACAGGTTGTGGGTAGCGCAGCGTTAGCGAAGGCTATTGCGATGACCAGCATTGCCAGCGGTCAGGCGTTCGGCGCAACAGTGCTGAGTCGGCTGGCCTATCTGCAACTAGCTGGCATTGCAACCGGCGAAGCGTTGGGTAGCCTGACCGTAGTGCCACCCAGTGCGGCGGTTGCCCCGACTGGAATTACAACCGGGGCGGCGTTCGGTGTGGCGGTGTTGGCAAGGGCCATTGCGTTGGCTGGTATTGCAACCGGTCAGGCGTTCGGCGCAACGGCGTTGCAGCGATTGACTTACCTGCAACTAACAGGCATTACAACCGGTCAGGCGCTTGGCAGTCCGGTGTTTGCGCCTGGCAGTGTGATGATTACCCCGACTGGCATAGCGACTGGTCAGGCGGTTGGCGCTCTATCTCTAGCCTATCGGTTGGCATTGCCAGGGATAGCCAGCGATCAGGCGTTTGGCTCTCCGGCCTTGGCTCAACGCCTGTTCGCCGGTGGACTGGAGAGTGCATCGGCTTTCGGCGGGTTGCGATTCGCTCTGACCGTTTTACCCAGCGGTATAGTCACTGCTCAGGCGGTGGGCGCTCTGGGCGTCGGGCTGATTGTGCAGCCCAGCGGGATTGCAACCGCCCAGGCTCTTGGGGCTGTACGTCTGGCGTCGGGCATCAATCCAGCCGGGATTGCCAGCGCCGCGGCTTTCGGTGGCCCGACAGTGTTGCCCCAGCCGGTGACGATTGCGCCACCCAGTATCGCCTCTGGGCAAGCGATGGGCGTAACTCGGATTGTTTGGGCCATTCGGCCAGCGGGTATCACTTCCGCCCAGGCGTTTGGCTCGCTGATTGTAACCGTGTTCTTAGCGTCCGGGAGAGCGTGGCGGGTAGCGCGCGGTAGCCGCTCCTGGGACGTGAGCCGGGGCGCTAAAATTTTTACTGTAGACAAATAGGAGATTCACAATGGCAAACGGACTTTATGACCGCGGGCGTCAGGGCTTCCTGGCAGGCGAAATCGATTGGGACGCAGATACGATCAAACTCATGCTGATTGATCACGCCGACGACACCCCGTCGCTAACCGGTGACAATGCCCTGAGCGACCGGGCCGCGCCCAGTCGGGTGGCGACCTCTGGCGCGTTCGCCAGCAAGACGACCACAGCGGGCGTGGCGGATGCGGCAGACGTGACACTGAGCACGGTGACGGGCGACCAGGCGGAGAGCATTGATATTTTCAAGGACACCGGTACGGAATCAACATCCTGGCTCATCTGCAACATTGACACCGCCACGGGACTCCCGGTGACGCCAAATGGGGGAGATATAATTTGCCAGTTTGACAACGGCAGCAACAAAATTTTTAAACTGTAGATGTATCGATGTTGGAAATCGGAGTAAATCATGTCCCAAATCCTCATCCCGCAGTACACCCAGGTGTCCATCCGGCAGGAGGGCACCCGCGTCATCATCCTCCACAACGGCAAGGCACTGATGGATTTGACCTGGGAGGCTGCCAAGCAACTGAGCCGGGCCATCCTCGTCAAGGCGCTGCTGGCCGAGGAGGAGGCCAAAGCCTGGGACATTATCGCTGACCAGGCCATCCTCACCCGCACCGGCAGCCCGTTCGGCTTGACCAACAACCCGGCCATGCTGCACGAGGCGGGCAAAGAGGCGGCCTGGAACAGCGACCTGCGGCGCTACATCCGGGGCAAGCGGGCCGGGGGGATCGAATCGCAAAGCGTGGTGGGGACGCCCGCCATCATCAGAATGAATCCGAAGAAATAGGAGACAACTATGTACGACAACATGACCCTGGCTGAGTTAGAGGCGGCCAGCCAGAGCATCAGCAGCCAGCGCCAGGCGCTCAAAGAGCAAGCCGGCGCAATCCAGACGGTGATCGACCGCAAAACCGCAGAGGCTAACGCCCAGCGGTTGATTGCCGGGCTGGGGGATGCGGACAAGGCTGCGCTTCTTCAGGCCATCCAGGGGAGCGGCATCCCCAGCGGGGAAGTGGTTAGAGGGCTGGCGTAATGTCGTCGTCAGGCGATGGCATTATTCGCTATTTTGCACCGCTCAAGACGCCAACAGCGGTGCTCAAATATCAGTTCGACTGGTCTGACTGGTTGAACGGGGCGCAGATTCAGACCTCAGTCTGGGCGGCGGACACCGGTGTTACTGTTTCTGGCATTGCGCCGGTCGGGCCGATTACCGCCGTGTCGGTGTCGGGCGGCACGGAGCGGACTGCCTACCGAGTGACTAACACCGTCACCAGCGATGCCGGGGAGACTGACACGCGCACGGTGCTAATTGTCGTGGGGCCGACCACGGCGGGCGCCAACGGCATCCAGGCGGATATGCTGGCATTCCGGCTGTACAGCATGATCGCTCCACGCGGCGATGTACCAGGCGACTACGAGCAGCTGGCCAGCGATGCGGTCAACCGGCTTTCGCAGGATGTGCCACTACTCAAGCGAGCTACGCTCAACGTGGTGGCTGGTCAAGCCGCCTACACCCTGCCTGATGGCTTCCAGAGCATGATTGAACTGACCAGCCCGATGGCCGAGGGTGGGGTCATCATCAGCAATGCCGGGATTATCCCGGTCTCGGCAGGCTGGGAAGAAGAGTACGACATTGCGGGCAACCAGTTGACCTTCACGCCCACGCCGACTTACACCATGAGCCGAGCCTACCGCTACAGTGCCGCTCATGTGCTGACCGATGGTCGCTACGCCACCCTGACCGAGAATCTGGCGCGCATTGCTCTGCTTTACGCACAGGCGCAAGCCCTCCAGGCGCAAGCCGCTGCGGTGGCGGGCAACTCATGGAAGTACACGATAGGCGATGAGTCGGTGGACAAGACCGGCCAGAGCAAAGGGCTGCAAGCGCAGGCTGATGCGCTGATGCTGCAATACCGAACCGAGGTGCGCAAGCTTCAGGGCTACGGCTCACAGGCCACATTCGACAGAGCGGGGTACTAACACATGGGCCTGATGAGCAGCGCAGACTGGGCGGCAATGGCCGGGGATACCGAGCAGATCTGTGACGACAACGCAGTCAGCATCGCCATTCGGCGGGGCGGGTCCACCCTGGCCGGTCAATCGGTGCGGATTGCAGGCAATGGGGCGGGCCGGGTCAATGACACGGACGGGGCCAGTCAGTCAGTGGGCACGGTGGTGGTGCTGGGCAGCCGGACGCTCGATATTCAGGTGGGCGACCGGTTCACCAGCGGCGGGCAATTGTATGAGGTTGAGTTTGTGCGCACCAACCGGATGATCGGGATTATGGCGCAAGCGAGGATGGTGGCGTAGATGGCGGCAAAGGTGGCAGATGACGGCAATCATTGGATTTTCAAATGCCCGGCGTGCGGATTGCATTACATTCGCAAGGGCAAGGGTTGGCATTTTGATGGCAACGTAGAAAGCCCAACTATTTCGCCGTCGTTGGTTGAAATCACGAATTCAACCAACCATCCACATCACCAACCCGATGTACCCATGACGCGTTGTCATCTCTTTGTGAGCGCCGGGAAGATTGAGTTCTTAAACGATTGCACTCACCCGTATGGTGGTCAAACCATTGAGATGACCGAGTTTTCGGAGGACGAGCTAAAACGGTATGAGCGAAAGGCAATTAAATCAAATCGCATGGGCACTGCTTTACATGAAGGTGTTTAGTCATGGCGCAGATGGGCATAACGGGCTTCTAGTGGCGGCAGAACTGGCGATTCAATCTGGCTACGAGCTAACGATTGACATCAATGGCAATGTAAAAGCATCTGCGCCTAATCCCAAGCGAATCTTTGACATCAAATTGAACGTTGGCGTTATCGCTTGTGATTTTGTACTCACAAAGAACGGCGAAGAAGTTTTGAGATTGACTGCGGACACTTTTACCAACGACGATGCCTAGCAAAGCAGGCGGCATCCGCTGGGTGCGCCCACCAGAAGACCTGGCCAGGGCCGTCGAGCAGTATGGCGAGAAGGTGTTGGTGGCCGTGGCCGCGGTCGCTGGTCGCATCGCCACTATCATGCAGAACAGTGCCAAGCGCAATGCGCCGTGGACGGATAGGACGGGCAATGCGCGCAGTGGGCTGTTTGGCACGGTGGAGACCGACTTATCCAGGCAGATGGTGATTATCTATCTGAGCCATAGCGCGATGCTTGAGTATCCCTTATGGCTCGAGCTGCGGGCCGGCGGTAAATTTGCGATCATCATGAAAACCATAGAAGCCCATCTGCCCGAACTAAAAGAAATGCTCGACGAGATATTCTGATGATACCCGCCATCTGCACCTTACTCACCGCCGACGCCACCCTGCTCACCTACCTGACCGGCGGCGTACACAACGGGATAACCGTCCACGAAATATCGCGCCAGAACACGCCCGCCGCCTTCGACGCCAACAAAGAACTCCTGCCCTGCGTGTTGGTCAAGCCGGAGGCGCAAACGCCCTGGGGGCCAAACCGTGACAGCGCCCGGCTCTATGTGCAGATGTTCTTTTACCAGCGTTTTGGGTACGGCTCTATCGAGGCGGCGGCCAACCGGGTGTACCAGTTATTGCACCGGGCGCGCTTTGCCACGATGGGCGGCGATGGCATGGCAGAGATCCACCACGCTGACGACCTGCGCGGCATGGAAGACCAGGCGCTCGGTGCGGCGCTGATCACGAGTCGTTATGTTGGGCATATCAGGCGGGTGCGATGAGAGTGCTGTTTATGGTGGGCCTGCTTGTGTGCGTAGCGGCGATTGTGTTCGTCCTGTCGCTGGCGGTGCTGAAATGCGGAAATCGGGGTGGCGTGCTGGTGCTGACGGTTGTGCCTGGCTGGGCCTGTGTTGAGGTGGTTAAGTGAACTTTGGTCAAGCAGCCTTCGGGCTGCGACAAGTCAAGCTGACCGACACAGCAGGCGGGGCGGTGGTCTACCTGCCAGCCGCCATGATGCTGCACTTTACAGAGAAGACGCAGAGCGCCGATTTTGCCGCTGATGGCGTCTGGGTGGCGGCTCGCACCATGCCGGTCGGGGTGGAGTGGGAACTGGAAGCGGGCGGGATCAGCCTCGAAGCCTACGCCAAGATGACCGGCAGGACAGCCACGGCGGTAGGAGTGGCGCCCAACCGCACGGTGACGATGGCCGGCGACGGAGGGACGGATTTCCCCTATTTTCGCATTTATGGGCAAGCGGTCGATGACGTGACCGGCGATATTCATTGTGTGATCTACCGGTGCAAGGTGCAGGAAATAGAGGGCACCATGCGAGCCGGTGAGTTTTGGGTGACATCATGCGCTGGAATCGGCGTTGACGATGCAACCAACGGGCTATTCCAGTTCGTACAGCACGAAACAAAGGTGGCGCTATGAAATACATAGAGCTACTTGTGCAATGGGTTACGGCTCTCTTCCAGATAAAAGCGGAAGAACCGGAACTATTTCGAGTATTTGAATTGTAGTTTTAGGAGATAAACATCATGGCTTACGGGAATGCCCCCTTCGGGCTTCGAGATTTGAAATTGACCAAGTTGGACGGGTCGTTACAAGTTGACCTGCCCAACGCCTTGACGCTCACCTTTAAGGAGCGGCTAACCTCAGGCGAGTTGCGCGGTGACGATGCGACGGTTTCGGTTGTAGCGATCACTGATGCGGTTGAATGGGAGATTGAAGCAGGCGGTATCGACCTGGCCGCCTACGCGCTGATGACCGGGCGGACAGCAGTTACAGCAGGCACCACGCCCAACCGAACAACCACGCTTGGCGGCAATGCCGGTGACAACTACCCATATTTCAAAATCTACGGGAAGAGCGTTGGCGACAATGCCACTGATGACATCCACGTCAAGATTATGAAGGCCAAGCTCACCAGTCCACTGGAAGGCGAGTTTAAAGACGCTGAATTTTTCATGACCAAGTGCAGCGGCGTGGCAATTGACCCCGGCGCAGGAAACCTGTTCGAGATAGTTCAGAACGAGAGCGCGGCCAACCTGCCATCCAGCTAATCAGGAGTAATTGAATGAACCTAGAGGAATGGCGCGCCGCGCGGGCGGAAGGCGAAGAAGCCGAACTGCCCAGCGGCTTGACGGTGAAGCTGCGGCGCGTGTCCGCGCTGGATCTTGCCAACCAGGGCAAGATCCCCAGTACGCTTCAGCCACAGGTTGACAAGTTCTTGGTCAAGAGTCAGCAGCAAAATAACAACAAAACATCGCTCTCTGACCTCAAGGAATTCTTGCCGGTGGTTACGCTGGTGTGCAAGGCGTGTGTCATCGGGCCAGAGGGACTGGACGTAGAAGAACTGCCGGTCAATGACAGGATGTTGATCTTCGGCTGGGCCAACGAGGGGGCTGGCCGGTTGCAAACTTTTCGTAAGTCAGCGAAAAAATTTGTGGAACCTGCACTCGATGGCAGCGGAGTACGGGCAGAGGCCGAGTAGTTTTCTCGGCCTACCGCCTGAATCGTGGGAGGCATACCAGTTGGATCATGCCGCCTTTATCCTGGGCAAGCATGTCGAAAACCTGCTGGGCGAGAAAGACAAAAAAGGCAAGCCGGTTTACAAGCTGGCCGATCTACTCGCTGAACCGCAAGAGGGCGAGGGCAGCCCGATGTTTAGGTCACTCAAGGGCATGGTCATGAAAAAGGTGCAGATTAAGCCGGATGGCACATGGGATGATTAGGGGAGGTTCAATCTGGTAAATTTAGGGTCCGCCTACGGCGAGATTTTAATATCCACCCAGGGCGCTCAGCAATCCGTGCAGTCCCTCTCCTCTACCCTGCGCAGCGTCGGTAGCACGCTGTCGCTGGCAGTGACCGCGCCCCTGGTTGGCATTGCCACGGCCGCGATTTCTAGCGCAGCCGACTTCGAGCAGTCAATGAACATCCTCCAGTCTGTCAGCGGGGCCACCGGCGAGCAGATGGCCGCGCTCCAGGCGCAGGCGTTGCAACTGGGTGCTGACACGTCGTTCTCCGCTGGTGAAGCGGCGGCGGGCATGTTGGAGCTTGCCAAGGCGGGCATGACCGCCGAGCAGACCGGCCAAGCCATCGAAGGCGTGATGAGTCTGGCGGCGGCGGGCAATCTAGGCCTGGCGCAGGCCGCTGAAATTGCCGCCAATGCGATCAACGCTTTTAACCTGCCCGCCTCGGAATCGGGCCGGGTGGCAGACCTGCTGGCAGCAGCGGCCAACTCCTCCTCAGTCGAGGTCACTGACATGGCGCAATCGTTCAACATGGCGAGCGCCGTATTCAGCAGCAGCGGGCAGTCGATTGAAGATCTCTCTACCGCCATCGCCATCCTGGGCAATAACGGACTGAAAGGCAGTGACGCCGGCACGTCGCTCAAAACGATGATGATGCGCCTGACTGCGCCGACCAAAGAGTCCAAAAAGCTTATGGACGAACTGGGCATCAGCATCTATGATGCCCAAGGCAAGACCAGGGCATTCCCTGACATTTTGGCCGACCTCCAGCAGGCCATGACCGGGATGAATGAGGTTACCGTGGTTTCGGGCGGGCGCACGCGCGAGCAGACCCAGCAGATGGAACACTACGCCCAGGTCATTAAGCGCACCAAACAAAAGCTAGCCGACTATCAGGCCGGAGTGGCCGGAGTGGCGCAGAGCGAAGATGCCAAGCGGGTGAGCGTAGACCGCTTGAATCGCGAACTGGCAGCGGCTGAAGCCGCCTATGGGCAACTGGCAGGCATTACCGGCACGACCTCGACCGTCATGCACCAAATGACCGAGGAAGAAAAGAACAACGCCCTGGCTATGATTTTCGGATCCGACGCCGTGCGCGCCGCCAACATCCTGATTGGGGAGGGCACCGACAAATTTAACGAAATGAAGGGCGCCGTCACTGAACAAGGCGCAGCCGCCGATGTCGCTGGGGCCCGCATGAAAGGCTTCAACGGGGCAATCGAATACCTGAAAGGCTCAATCGATTCGTTCCTGATTGGCACGGCGTTGCCCTTCCTCGACATGTTCGGCGGACTGGTGCGCTATGTGGCCGATACGGTGACATGGTTTGGGCAATTGTCGCAGCCGGTGAAGAATGCGGCGCTGGCTTTTGCCGGGGTGTTAGCCGCGGCTGGGCCATTGATGATGGCGCTGTCCTATATCGGGCCAATGATTGCAGCTTTGTTTAACCCCATCACGCTGGTTATTTTGGGGGTGGCCGCATTGGCAGCGGCCTGGACAATGAATTTTGGTGGTATTCAAGAAAAAACTTTTGCGGCGTGGGCGGCGATTCAGCCGGTGCTGATGAGCGCCTACACTTGGCTGCAAACCAATATACCGCTAGCGCTAGCCGTGTTAAAAGGCTGGTGGGATGGCGTATGGCCTACGTTGGCCGGGGTCGCAACTACAGCGTGGGCTGCCATCAGCAGCGCTGTCGGCACCGCTTTGGGCGTGATTCAGCCATACCTGACGACGTTGTATACCTGGTTACAAACCTATATCCCGTTGGGGCTAGCCATGCTGCAAGCATGGTGGAATACCACCTGGCCGCAACTCCAGTCAGCGGTGGCGACAGCCTGGGCGGCTATCGGGCCGACATTGGCGCTTGTTTACACCTGGCTACAAACCTACATCCCGCTAGCAATCAGCACATTGCAGTCCTGGTGGAATACCGCCTGGGCTGCCATTTCGCCCATAGTCTCCACCGCCTGGGGCGTGATTCAGCCGATACTCAACTCTGTCTACACTTGGCTGCAAACCAATATCCCCACATCGCTGGGTGAGTTGCAGGCGCTTTGGAATACCGCCTGGCCGGTGATCAGCGCAGCCGTGGGCACGGCCTGGGGGCTGATGCAAACGGCTTTCAACACCATTTACGCTTTTGTCACTGTCACCATTCCAGCGGGCATTCTCTATCTGCAATCCTGGTGGGCGGCTGCCTGGGGCGGAATTTCCAGTTCAACCACAGCCGCATCCTCTACCCTCTCCACGGTCTGGGCAACCATCCAGACCGGGTGGAATCAACTGATGGCCATCTTTGGCCCGACAATTGAGAATCTGAAAACCGGGTTCAACGAGATGATAGCGGGCTTCTCGACAATGGGGCCGGAGTTTCAGGCACTTTGGGCCGCGATTCAGCCGGTGCTCCAACAAATCGGCATTGCGGTAGCGGTTGCCTTTGGCGGAATTGCTGTTTTCTCGATGAATGAATTTGCTGCCATCATGAAAAACCTGCCCAACGTGGTCGGGATCGTGGTCAGCCAACTCACCGTTATTTTTACTGCTATCGGGCAAATCGTAGCGGGTGGGGTTGCGCTGGTAACGGCCATCCTCAACGGTGACTGGAAGGGCGCCTGGGAAGGGGCCAAATCGATTGTAGTGGCGCTGAACGATTTTTTGCAGGGAACATTGGGCAATGCGTGGGCGCTCTTGGGGACTTCAATCCAACTAGTTGGCGACATTGTAGCGAACATTCTGAGCGGGTTGGGTTTTGAGGCGGCGGCGGAACAGGTGACAGCTTTCACCGCAAAAATATCAGGGCTAGTTGCCTGGATCTCTCGGCTCATCAAGGGCGAGGTGTCAGTCAACCTGCAGGCCCCAGCCTGGCTGGACTCGCTTCTGGCCTGGGCCTGGCCAGTGGTTGGACCGGCGGTGGATTGGGTGAAAACCCTACTCGCCTGGGCCTGGCCGGCGATGATGGCAACAGCCGAAGCGTGGGTGCAAACTCTCATGTCATGGGGGTGGCCGGATTTCATCAGCGAACCGAGCTGGGTTAGCGACTTGTTTGACTGGGACTGGCCGGATTTTATTGCCTCTCCAGCTTGGCTAACCGATTTGCTTGGTTGGGACTGGCCGGATTTGCCACAGCTACCGTCGTGGCTGGGCGGTGGCGAGGGCAACGCTGGTGGCACCTCCTACGCTTTCGGCCAACGCAGCGCCTTAAACGAACGGGGCCGCGAGCTGGTCTCTATCCCCTCCGACCAGGGCATCCTGCCGCCCGGCAGCCGGGTCTACACCAACGGCCAGAGCAACCGGATGTTGGCGGGCGCGGGTGACGGCGGCATTGTGATCAATTTGAATGGCACTGTCATCAACAGCGACCGGGACATCCATAGCCTGGCCAACGAGCTGGGCAGCCTGCTCAAAAGGAAACGGTAATGCTGCGCATCACCAACGGCACCACCACCATTACCCTGTCCGGCGACGCGCCCAACGCCATCCTGGGCTGCACCTACTGGCCGGCCACCGGGGGCGGGAAAGAGATTACCGAGACCATTCCCGTCATCCTCGAGGGCAGCGAAGCCACGGTCAAGGCGACCGTGCAGGCTATCACCAACCTACTCAGGGAGGCGGAGCAGGCAGACGAGGCGACCAACTACATCGTCTACCTGGAATTTCAGGCGACGGCTGGCTCATCGGTCTACCGCAGCGAAATCAAAACCGGCTGGGCCAACTGGGACAAAGAGCCGGTGCGCCACAAACTCGACAGCGCCAGCAACGCCGTAGAGGTGGCGGTCATTCTCACCAGGGCCAACTACTGGGAAGGCCCGGAGACGGAGGTGGCGCTGTCCACGCAGGCACAGAGCGCGTCTGTCGGCGGGCGCACCATCTACAATAACGACAATGCCACCTCACAGAACAACTATGCCCAGGCAGCGGCCAACCAGATTCTGGGGGATCTTCCTACCCCGCTGAAGGTGCGCGTGACCAATGCGGCGGGTACGGGCGTAGCGTGGAGACGCTTCCACCTGTGCAACAATGTATTTTCAGACCCAGCAGCCGCCGACGTGTGGCTGCTGGGCAGTGAAGCGGTGGGCGGGGCATCTCAATCCTGGGGAGCTGGGGGCATCACGCACACCTCACAGCTTTATATTTTTAATCTCACTACAACCTTGTTGGGGCAATTTAGAGGGCGCACGGCCAGGGTATTGGCCGCGTTCACCTCAGCCACGGCGGGCATCTATTTTAAGGCGGGCATGTATACCTCGTTCGGTGGGGTCTATACGCCGCTCAGGGTACGGCGCTCCGAGGTCTACAACTCCGACAGTAGCGGCATCTCAGCTTTTCGCCTGCTCGACCTGGGTCAATTCCCCATCCCGCCCGGCGGCTACAACGCCGGGGCGGCGGGCGGGGCGGCGCTGATCATCACGGCGCGCTACCCTGGGGCTGGCTCCACCAACCTGGATTTTATCAATCTCATGGCCAGCGACGGGGGCGACGATTTTAACAATTTCGCCCACTGCGAGCAGCTTGGCTACACCACGGGCAACGGAGACAGCATAGAGCTAGACGGCATTGACGGCGGCGCTTTTTCGCTTTTTAGCGGCAGCCGGCAGCCGTTCATCAAGTTGCACACCGATTACCTGTATGGCTGGCCGGGCAAGGTGCAACGCTTTCACGTGCTCTATGATGAGGGCGCAGCCTTCACCGCCGGGCGACAGATGACGCTACGCGTGTTCCACCGCCCGCGGGTCAGGACGGTGGGCTGATGAGTCGATTTACCGTCTCGCTCCAGCAGCGCAATTTTACCGAGTACATCACCTCGGCCAACATGCAGTTTACGCCAAGGCGCTGGTCAGCCAGTGATATGGGTGGGCCAAAAGATGCCGAGATTGAACTGACCGGCCCGCTCTCGGCGCTGATTGAGGCGACCGACTGGATCGGCTTTCCGGTCAAAATTATCAACGCTGCTGGCTCGGCGGTGTGGTGGGGCGTGATCTCGACCATTGACGGCAAAATCGATTCAATGGATTTTGCCGTCAGCCTGGACGATATCGTCAATCGCATCAAGATCATCTATAGCTATCAGGGGCCTGATGGCAGCGCGCTGTCAGGCGAAACTGCCTGGACGCAGGATAGCAATAGCACCAGCGAGTACGGCACCTGGGAAGAGATCAAATCGATCGGCGAGGCCACGGTGGAGCGGGCCAACCAGGAGATCACCACCACTCTGGCCGATCATGCCTACCCGGCCACCAGCGAATTTAGCATCGGCGGTGCACCGGAGAAAGGGCGAATAACTCTCCACTGCAAGGGCTGGTGGTCAACGCTCAGGGCCAAATACTTCGCCCGGCCTGATGGGGTGGAGAAACACACCAGCGGTGACACAAACAGTGTCAGCCTGGGGCAAAAACTCACCGCCAACTCTATCGGCTTTGAATCCAACAACGACTACATCCACGACCTCTATGGCCGAATGAGCGAGTTCAGTTCGGGCCAGCGCATCCGGGTCGGCGGGGCCAGCAACGGCGCCAATAACGCCACTTTCAAAATCAGCCGGGGCACCAACCAGACTGCGCTGACGATTATCAGCACGCTGATTTTCTTCGATCCCCAAGATGATGTCATGGCGCCGGAGGGGTCAACCCTGTTTGCCGACATTGACGCCAACGACCTGATCTATATTTCTGGCTCATCGGGTCTGGACAACAACGGCTACTTTTGGGTAGTGGAATCATCCGGCAGCAACCACCTGGTAGTAGACAGCCCCGACATCGGGGCCGAGCCGCCAGGGGATACCATCACGGTTTTACGCGGCAACGCCGTGGGCATTGACGGCGGGCTGGTCAGGGAGAAACCCGGCGCCACGGTCACGATCACGATAGTGGGTGAGATGCTGGCGCAAAAGTTCACCGTCTCCGAAGCCGTGGGCTTTTATGTCTACGAGATTTACATTCGAGTGGGCAAGGTCAACCTGCCATCAGACGGCATTATCCTGAGTATCTACACCGACAGCGGCGGCTTTCCGGGTACGCTGATTGAGCAGGTGACGGTGGCGTCTACCGGCATTCCGGTTGACGCCGACTGGGTGAAATTCGCCTTCACCGGCGCATCATTCATCAGCCCCGGCGCCTATTACCACCTGGTTGTGCAGCGCAGCGGAGCCAGTGTCTACAACAACTATTACACGATCGAGTTCGACCAGGATGCCGGCTATCTCAACGGCTCACTACAAATGTGGGATGGCGTGGGGTGGGTGGCGCCGGAGGTGGCCAGCGACCTCTACTTCGCCATTTGGGGAAAAGAACAAACCACGGCGCAGATCCAGCGCATGGTGACGGAGGGTGGTCAGTTTATCCAGTCCTGCCAGGTGCTTGACGCCAGCGGGCTGTACACCTATCAGTATCGTGATGGCGACCTGCGCGCCATCCACGAGATTGAGGGCTTGCTACAAGCCGGGTCCAGCGACGGCAAGCGCTTGATTGCGCAGGTCAATGAGCAGCGCCACCTGGTGATCTCCAAGCGCCCGGATGCCAGCAACCAAGAGCAAACAGTCATGGTGACGCTGGACAACAAATGGACTGACATTGCTGGTAGCAAGCTGGATGATGGTTACTTGCCAGCGGGGCAATGGGTGCAAATTCGCGGTGTGCCACCTGACCTCAATGCCGCCACCCGCATCAGTCCCTTTTACGTGGGTTTTGCTGAGTACGACGCTGAGAGTGGCGAGTTGCGTTGTGACCGCAACTCAGACCGGGCCATCGGCGATATTAGTAAAGTGGATAATGGATAATGCAGCGCAGCAAACAACTTGACCTATTTCGGCCAACAATTACCAAATGGATAAATGATAGCATCTCTGCCAGCCGCGCTGGCGGTGCCACTGGCCTACCGACCGGCCCGGTGCCCTGGTCGAATGTGAGCAAAGCCGGCTCCTCTATTGCCGACCTGGAATCGCATTCCCACGGCTCGCTCACTGACCTGGACGGCGACCACCACACGCGTTACCTGCACCTGGACATTCCGCGCACGGTCAACGCCAGTCACACCTGGTCTGCCAACCAACGGTTTGACGGAAGTGTGGGGATCGGGGTGTGGCCTCCAACCTACCGATTCGAGGTGGGGGACAGAATCCGGCTGCGGTCCGGGGCGCTGGGGGAAGCAGGGTTGTTTCTGGCCGATGCCGCCGGGAACAATCGGGGTTTTGTTGGTCTCCTCAATGATACGGCTAGCCCGGTGGCGGGGATCTGGGTGGGCGATTGGTTTTTGCGGGTGGACGGCAGTGGGAACACGAGCGTGCGCAGTTCGTTACGCACGGAATCATTTACATCTGGGTTCACAGGAAGCGGTTTTCGGCTGGACAATGGGTTGCTCACAGCAGGGAAAACTACGGGTGAGATGGATGACCTGATTGTCCGCGGGCGGATGCGGGTGTATGAGTTGCTGGTGCAGCAAATCCGGGCTACCAATGGCTCTATTTTTGTTAGCTCAACGGGCAAGGTCAAGACGGTCACTGGGGCCGGTCCATATTCGATTGAAACCGACGCCACTCACGGCTTTTTGGTCAATGACCTAATTCGGGCGCAACGATTCACCGGCAACGGGGTGTACCAGTCGAATTTGCAGGTGACAGCGGTGGCGGATACCACCCACTTTACGGCCACCCTGAGCAGCGGCGACGCGCCGGCGGCGGGCATGGAGTTTGTGCGGCTGGGCAACACGACCGACGCCACGCGCCAGAACTCCATCTACATGTCGGCGGATGACACCTACAACCCATTTATTGACATTGTGGCGGGCGTCAATTCGTTTGCGGCGTGGGGGTCAACGGCCAGCCGCAAGGGGCGGATCGGCAATTTGCAGGGGCTATTCAGTGTGGCTGGCGAACATGGCATTTTCTTCGGCAATGGGCAGGCAGCCACCAGTCAATACATGCGCCTCAGCTCCTACACACAGGAGCTGCACAACCTGCCGATCAACATGTACAACGGCAGCGGCACGCTTTTTCTGACACTGTCCACTGATGGGATGTCCATAAACAGCCTCGATCAGTCCTACGCTCGGATTCGCTGGCAGTCCAGCGGCGTAACCTACCACGAGATCGGCGGGCACACCTGGGGCGACAGTTACAACCGCACCGATGTCAAAGCGTGGAGTTCCACCAAGAGCGCCACGCGCATCGGCGCCTGGAATCTCAGCCAGGTCAATAGCCCAGTAGCCTATGTCGAAGTCAGGCAGGACACTTTTGCATCACAAATTTTACTGAATGCTGAGGGAGCGACAGTAGGCAGTAGTTCGACGCCAACATCTACCCTGGACGTGTACCGGGGATCGCTCAGCAACGGAACCGCAACTTTTCGGGGCACCACCTACGCTAGCCATTTCAATTACTCGACTAACGAAGACACCTATATCCGTGGCGGGAAAACTGCATCGCAGATATTCATCGGAGACGCTAATAGTGGGAACCTGCGGCTGGCAGAGGGCGGCGGAAACGTTGGGATTGGCATTGGTGCACCAGAGGCTAAATTGCACGTAGCAGGAATCATTCGAGCACGCAGCAGCAGCGGCGGCTTTGTCACAATGCAGCCAGGAGATGCTAGTCACGTTGGCTATGTCGGCTGGCACAAAGCTGACGGGACACGATTAGCCTATGCCGGCTACGACAATACGAATCTCGCACTGGTGCTGGAAAACTCGGCGGATTTGGCGATCTCTGGCGGCGATGTCACCATGAGCGCAGATTTGCTGGTCAGTGGTGTCACCCGGTTAGCGGGCGGCTATCTGGGCCTGGCCGAAGTAGCGGAGCCGTCCACCAGCGCCGTGTACGCATACCTGTTTGTAGACTCTGCGGACGGGGATCTAAAGGTGAAATTCAAAAATGGAACACTTAAAACTTTGGCTACTAATTAGTTTAGCGCTAGCGCTGCTCTGTGTGCAACCGGCCAGCGCCGCCATTGAGTGCGACAATTTCGCGCATGACACACTCTGTCATGTGTATATCCCAACGATTTTAACAGGAGGCAAATAAATGCTTGAAGCCAAAAAACAACAACTGCTCGCCAGTCTGGAGCAAATCCGGGTGCGAGTCTCGCAACTCAGCCAGGAGTTGGCGCAGCGCCAGGCGCAAGAGCAACAGATAATCGGGGCGATCATGCTGTGTGACGAGCTGATGGCGGAGCAAAACTCCGACAATTCGGAGCAACCAAAAAGCCCCGGCATGGCCGGGGTGTAGTCATTGCCCGCTACCCGCGGGCGGGGGTGTTAGTGAACTTTCACGACGCCGTTAACGGAAACAAGTCCCTCACCCTCTAACCGCTTCAACACCTTGCTGATTTGAGTGTGACTTACACCAAAGGCTGTACCAGTCTTGCGTAAACTCGACGCCGGATTTTCTCTGTAAAATTCAAGTAATTTTTGGGTGTCAATTTCGCCTGTATTTACAGTATCAACAGGTGTATTGCCGGGTGTTTCGGGCGGGGTGTTTACAACACCGTTTACAGCTCGGTTTACACTTTTCATTCGTTGCAACTCCAACTTTTGAGCGTGTTCCGCCTGTTGCTGGGCTAGCCGCTGTTTTGCTTCCTCGCGCTTGATTTCCAGATCCAAGTCGGCAAGGCGGCGCTTTTCCTTCTTTGACTGCCGTTTGTCGTCGGCACCGTCAAGCCCGTCAAGCGTGCGGCTGTTGGAAAAAATGACAGCCCCGGCACGGCCTAGCAATGGCAGAGCCAGCAGGCCAAAGGCAAACACCAGGTTGCTAGTGGACACCAGACCATTGACCCAACGGGCGGTTGTGGGCGCAACCTCAGTACAAAAAACGATAAACATAGTTAGCACCAGCATCCAAGCGGGTAACGAACCTTCGTCAACCTGTTGATCATCAGGGCGCGCGGCATTAAGCGCCCGCGTACGGTCTAGGTTGAACACAGCCGCCAAGCTCGCCCCCTCCAGGCCCAGCATAACCAACACACCGATGCCAGCGCTGATCCAGTATGCCCATTCGGGTATCCGGGCTTCCAGCAATGCCCCGATACCGTCATAGACGGCAAACAGGACACTCAGCCCACTGGCAAATGTTGCCATAAGCGGGGCGATTTTGGTAGTTACAGCCCCGGCTGTGTGGGTAAGTTCGTCGGTTACATCTTCGATTGCTTCGCAAAAATTTGACACCTTTGTTGTTAGATCCACTGTCTCTACTCCTGTAATCAGTCACCGCCCTGGTGACTCTATAGCTCACTGTCTAACCACAAGTGTACGCCATCCTGCACACTCAGGCCGCAGAACACCAGCAGCCACCAGCACAGGCACGGCACCAGATCGAACGCCCAAAACGTGATCGCTAGCGGCAACCACAAGGCGTAAATGTAGCGTTCCGCTGTACCCCTCGGCCATGTGTGGCTTACTCCTCTATGCCCTCTGGCCGCTCCGTAGGGATACCAGTACGCAGACCACAAAACGCCCAGCAGCTTGTTATATTTCCAGACATACTGCTCTGACTGCGTATGTTTGTCCTCTATGTCTAGGTCAGGATCTACAATGCGCCCCAACCAGCCACCGGCCACAATGCCCAGCATGACCGGGTGATAAATCGTAGCAACCACACCAACGAAGGTCAGCGCCGTGGCCGTACGTTGCGCGTAATGTGCGTGTGTAATGCCGTCTGCCATTACACACCCGGCAACCAGCTAATTAGCCAGCGTACCCAATCCGGCCTGCGCAAAATCACCGACCAGACTACAGCACCAACGTACATTTCAACGATAAAACCCGGCCAGGAGGTAATGCCAACCGTGTACTCCTGCGTGGCAACTACCTTTTGGTCGCCTTTTGGTGTGATGTTCAACGCTACGCTCCTGCTGGCATCATAGCCACAGCGAACCGGCCAACCTGTAGCGCTGGAATGTTGCCATAAAATCGAAGGCGAATCGGCGCTTCTGCTGCGGGCATAATCACCTGAAATCCAGCCCATAGCACGGCAAAGGCGCTGACATAGGCCAGGACAGGCAAGTTTCGTAACGACGGGTCAAGCAGGGCATACAGCCCTGTGATAGCCAGTGCCGACAGAATGTTGGCGAGTGGTCGCCCGTGGGCGATACGGTAGAGTGCAAAGGTGGTCAGGATAATAACTGTAATTGTCATAGTTGCCTCGTTAGGGTGTGGTGTGTGTGGTGTGATCGGTGTGGGAGTGTGGGTGTGGTCTCGTGTACGAAACTGTTTTGACCACACCTAACCCCACACTCACACGCTCAATACGCTAATAGCGTCCTGCTTGGTTGGATATTGATTGGTATTCAGTTTGACAACTCGCCCGCCTGAATGCTCTACAAATAGCGGTGGTTCAATACCCTTGAGTATGGCATTGATCGCCGCCTTTGTTTGGGCCGGTACGTCTGACCGCTTTGACCAGGGCAACGTGACACCCGCTTGAAGGTTGACAGTTTCGCCATCGCGCAACAGCGTGTCAGCATGGTCATACAAATCAACCAGGAAATCAGCGAGAATGGCAACGGCGTTGGTGTCTTGCCGTGGCGGGTTGACAGCACCCTCTAATTCATCCTCAATCGAATCAATAAACTGTTCGTCTGGTTGCCATGCAAAAGCGCCTAATACTGTCTCGCCTTTTGGCTCTGGCAATACGGGAAGATCGTCGTGCTTTGCTGTCAGCAAACCAACCCGCTTATCGATGCGGTATTTTTCTAGGTCTACTTGCGCTGCAATTTCCACCCGATAGCGCATATAGTCAAAGAACTCATGCACAACCGCCACCCCTTCAGGGGTGAACATGGAGAGTAGCAGAAAGATCACCACATAGCCAACGGAGGCAATCACGCCCCAGGACAAGAGCAGTAGTCCAGCACTCCAGTGATTGCGCATGGCTAGCCCTATCGCAATGATAGCGGCCAGCACAGCCCACAGCGAGTATTTGACGAAGAATCCCCACGCCTCGCTTACCGGGTCAGTCTGTGAGTTGGTGCGATAGGTGTAAGGTGGAATCTGCCCCCATTTGGATTCAACCAAATCCGGGTAGACCGCTGGCGATTCCATTCGCTTGATCACTGGTGGTACAAAATTATTTTTGCTCATTGCTCTGTATCGATGGTAGTGACAACGCGCACAGGGAGCGCATCAACCACGGGATAGCCAACATCTTTTTCCTCCAACAGTAGCGGCTGACGTGAGGCGATGTAATGCTGTCGGATTACCACAGCCTCTTCAATCGCCTCGGGCAGTGCCCGCAGGGCCACGACAGCCAGGGCGACCAGCACGCCACCACCGACCAGCCAGGGGGTCAGCGCTGTGACCGTGGATAGCAACGCTACCACCACACCGGCTAAAATCTCTATCGTGTCCACAATCAGCCGGTAGAGAATGACCGCTAGACCAGCCAGTAGGATTACCAACATCCCAAACATGGCGAGACCGGCCAGCTGTGCAGATTGTTGGCTGCGGCCTGACAGATTAACAGTTACAGACTGATAGTTATTCTGCTCGCGTTGGTCTTCATGGTGACGATTAAACATTTGTCCTCATCTTGGCCGGTTGGCCGCAACTGCCGCTAAGCCATGGGTCGATTCTAGTAGGCTGTGTTCTTCCTCCTGCCGGCGCCGCTTTTTGTCTGCTGCCTCATGGCGGGACCGTGCCGCCTGTTCTGCCTCTCGCCGGGCCAGAATAGCTTGGGCTTGCAGCAGTTGGGTGTAGTCGGTTCCGCCGCTTGCTGCAGGCGGGTTGAACATCATGTCAAATAACATCTGCTGATATTCTTGATCTGTCATTGGCGCACCCCGAAGGTGTGACCTTCGCCAGCCGCAGCCGATGTGTTGGAGCACTTGCGCAGGCTTGCCAACGTTGCGGGCATGGACTCGCAGAAAAACACATCACCATCGGGGTCAATCAGGCTGTAGCCGCCAACGGCAGTCTCGACGCTGAATGACAGTTCGGGCAAATCAGGATTGCCGGTTGGAATCCGATAGGTCTGGACAACTGCGGGATCTTGCGCCGGCAACGGATCGTTGGGTGCGATCACCTTGCCCGCACGGTAGCTGGACATCAGCCAGCCCGCCACGATAGCAATGAGGACGATCGCGCCGACGAGACGCAGCAGTCCGCCGATGCCGGGCGTGGCAGTTGCGGCGGGCCGGTAGGGTTGGGTATTTGTGGTCATAAAATCTCCTGGGTTTTGGAATAGGAGACCGAGAGGCTACAATAGAGGCGCCTGCCGGTCTGGGTCGCTCAGACTGCGGGTGAGTCTACGCCAGTGTGATCTCACTGGCGTAGACAATGGGTTAACCTCACTTCTGAAACAAAATGCACGCAATAGATATAAGCATAGCAGTAAGCATGAGCGCTAAAGCTGCCTTCTCATTGTTTGTCACTGGTTCGCTCCTGTTTGTTTAGGAGCCAGGGAGAGGGTACAATCTACTCGCCACTGGCCCAGGTGTGTTGGGTTGATGGTCAGCCCGCCTCTGGCGCTAGGGACGCCGGGGCGGGTGGTGGTAATGTGGCTCTAAATGCCGTCTCCTGTATTCATATACAAATCCACATTAATGCCATTGGCAAGTAAAACAGATTTTATTTTCTCCAATTCATTTTTGTGCTTTACTAGCCCTCTGGAGAGAGCATCTATCATCCCAACGAGATGCGTCAAAGACTCCGATATGTTACCAATAATCCCAGAGTCCCCATCATTGCCGAGCATTCTCGTTATAATCGCCTTGTGCGCCGAAAGAACGTTTACGACACCCCCTATATCATCCGCGATTTTAGATAAGCGATCATCAGGAATGTACTCGGCAGAAATCCTACGAATGGGCCGGGCATCTACAGAATTTGTTAGCAAAAACCCCCTTTCTTTGTAGTGATTAATCCAGTATTTTTCAAGTTCCACAGACTCAGAATGATCGCATTCATCTATTACGTTAATTTGAACCTTTTTTCCCCTGGAAATAACATCGTTAATCCATTTCATTTTGGGATTATCTTCGGACATTTTTCCGTTCAAATGACCGTAAAGACGAGACGACAAATTGTCGGTTTGCCCAACGTATTTTACATCGCCAGAGTCTTCCTCGGTTAATGTATATATAAAAACCTTGCTCACTCCATCAACTCCTTCAGCACATCCTCATTAAAATCAATCTGGTACTCGGCGGCGAACCGCCGCAAATCCTCAATATCAAACCGTAATATCCGCCTGATACCCACATAACGCGCTGACAACAACCCCTGTCTGACATAGCGATGAATAGTTGTGTGCGTTACTCCGAGCACTTTACCAGCCTCAATAGCGGACAATGTACGCATCAATAATTATACCTAAAAGTTACGGATATTACAAATATTATGTAAGTAGTGTATCACGCCACCCCGCCCTTGTCAACCCCCAACTTCGCTCGTGTGGCGCAACAAAAAAGGCCAGGGCGGGGAGCCTGGCCTTACGGGGAGATCACAAAACGCTAATCCACTCTATACGCCTTCGGCTTATACAGTTCGTGCTCAACGCCGCGCTGATGGGCGCGTATCCAGATCGTGCGCCCATCAGCCAGCCGTCGGAAGTGTCCCCGCACGTCAAACCGAAAGCTGACGTGTCGCCCGGTTGTCTCGCCTGGAGTGCCGCCTGTCGTGCGATCGCGCCGCACCCGGCAAATGTAGTAATCGGGCAGCGCTCGTTTGCCTTTCGCCTGGCGCTTGCGATTAACGCCTGCATCCGCCGCAACATGCTCGGTTTCAATGCCAGGGCTGTTGATGTAGGCGATGCAGAGCATTCCGAGGTTGAGGATGCGTTGTTTGTCACGCGCTGCGTTCTCCTGCATTGTGCCGGTGATTGTTTCGGCGGATAGTGTGCCGTCGCCGCTAACCTGCATCACGGCCCGGTTGACGCTCGTGCTAGTGAACCATGCCGACGTGGTGATATTTTGTCGCTGTTCGGTTGGGAAACCGAGCACCAGACCCAGCACCTTGTCGCCGTGCTCTACTGGCCGCCCGCTGGTACGAATGCCGGTCAGGAACTCCTGCTCAATGATCGGCTCACTGAACTGGATGATCATCTCCGGGAATGGCGGCTGGTAGTCACCCGGCGCCATACGCCGGTCAATGGCAGCAAGGAACGCCATGATCTGAGTGCTGTCAAAAACAAACGTTTTGGCACGCTGGGCGGTGGCGACGGTGATGTAAAAATCCACAGCATCAGCCCATGCGGGCAGGCTGGTAGGGGGAACCCGCTGTTGGATATAGGGGCGATCCACCAGGCGGGCGATGTCGATGTTGTAATATTGGCAGAAGTTCTGTACGGCTATCATACCGATCCTGGTGATGTCATTCTTGATCATGTGCATGCCATTCCTCCTTACGCAACTCTATCGCCCCGGCGATCCGGGCGACCGTGTATCGTCCGACAAACTGCGGCCACTTATCGAGGCTCTTGCAGGTCAAGCGGTACTGAGCGTTGCCGCCGCCACTCAAGGCGAAACCACCCTGATCGCTCGGCGTGGTGGGCCGCAGACGCAGCCGAACCTGGCCGGGATGCACTTGGAGGATCACCTTCGGTGGCGCGCTGCCACCGAGCAGGGCCACGGCTGCGTGATTGAGCACGAGTTGGCCGGATTTGTAGCTGGCCTGTGGTTTGTTTTGCTTACGCCCGCCGCCGGTGTTGGCTGGCTTGATGGTGATCCAGCCGGCGCTGTCTGGTGTGGGTGTCATAGTGGGGCCTCGTGGGCCTGTTCGGCCAGGTGTTGGATGTGGGCGTCGTATTCGGCGTAAGCGGCTTTGATTAAATCGGTTGCCACGTTTACCGGCTGCAATTCGGGATTGTTGGTCAATGCCCGGCGATGCAGAGTGAGAATACGCAGACTAGTGGCGGTCTCTTTGTCCAGGTGCAGGCGACGCACCAAAGCGCCTGCACCTGGACGCCGACCGCCCCGGCGTCCATTCGGATTGCCGGGACGGGAGCCGCCGTGTTTGGCGGTGGTCTTCATGCGGAGATCGCCTCCATTGCAGGCAAATCTTTGATACCTCGCCGATCGATCCAAGCAGCGCAATGCTGGGCATAGGCCAGTGCATCGACCCCTGCCGGGCGTTTGCTCCACCAGTCCATTAGGCGAGGGGCTTTGATTTTGCCTGTCGCCTGGGCAATGATGTCATAGGGGCCGGTGCAAAAACCTTCGCCGTAGTTGGCTTTTGTCTCCAAATTGGCTCCATCGTTGCGGACGATGCAAATGGAATAAATCCACTCATCCGTACCGCGCTTGTTGCCGTTCTGCTCGAAGATGGTGAAAATTGCGCCAGTTGGCGCATCGGCCATCAGGAATTGATAGCTATGATGGCGGTCGCGCCGGTTGCCGTCATGCTCCTCCCTGACTTCCCACTTTTCCAATCCCTTGACATAAAACTTTCCCCAGTAACTCGTGTGGCTTTCGTTGCCTACCATAAACTCGATCACAAAAACCTCCTGTTTTCTTTTTGGCTTGCCCTGTGCCTGCCGTCTTGATTGATTATCGCACACAATCAATCAAGAGTCAATCCCCCAGTTTTGGCAAAAATCCGTGTAAAACAGGTGTTTTGCCCGCCTGACCTTACGACGTACTTTACGAACCGTCACCGTCTCCAGGCAACAAAAAACCCGGCTTTGTGGGCCGGGATGGTGGTTATTCGGCATCGAAACAATGACAGTGTGTCTCCTGGCACATCATACAGTTCGTGCACACCGGCTCATTATCACAGCCAGGATGCTCGCACGGCTGCCAGAGTTGACCACGGGGGATCTGGCCAGTAGACTCGCGCGTCATCTGTGCCAGTTGGTGTTGTAGACCGCGAACATCGCCGGTAAAGTTTTCGATAAGGTCGGAGACAGTCTTTCTCGACCGCCCCCGCTTTTCGTCTCGTGTTTTCACCAACCACCCCCGAAACGCCGCTGGGCGGAAATACCAATTGCCTATATCATCTTGGGAACAACCGTGGATACGTCCAGCTTTCGCAGCAGCCCGTATAGAATTGCGGATCTGGTCATCGTCCAGGGGAGAATCAGGGAAAAAGTCTCTGTACTCCTTGACTGCCCAGTCAATACGCTTCATGTAATCCCAGGCGGGATCGTTTTCGCTGATTTCTTCCGGGTCAACTGTGCTATCTTCTACAAGCGCCTTTAACGCCTGGTATAGGTCAGCGGCTTGCCAGATGTCGCCTATCAACGCCAGATTGCCGCCACTGTCAGCCCAAATAATCGGCTTCCAGTCCTCGGAGAAATCCTTACCCCAATGCAACGTTTCGGGGTTCTCGTTGGTGCAATCCCTGGCTATGTTGGGGAATTGTGATAGGCGGTAGTACCCATACTCGTTGTTATAGTTAAGGTCATCGAACGAAATAAACTCGTTTTCGTCGTGGAAGATAACCCCGGCCCGTCCATCTCGTTGGCTAAATTCGGCAGATAGGCCATCGGTGATTGATTTGCGAATGTGATCTCGGATATTCATTTTTGTTTTCCTTTGCCCGATACAATGCCTCGGAGCAGGGCGGTTGACTAGCTAAAATAGGCGTAACAGTAGGTGGTCTGCGTGCCACATGAGCAATGCTTACTGCACATAAAACAACTCACACACACCGGCTCGCCTTCGCATCGGCCATACTCGCACTCTTGCCAAAGCTGCCCTAGTGACAAATCACTTTCCGTCCACTGTTTGCCAAAGCCGGTGATCTTTTTGCCTTCGAGCATATCACCAATCTTGTACTCGCCTACCTTGACCAATACCCGCTCGGCTACTGCTTTGGCCTGTGCTTTGCGTTGCGCGGCATAGGCTGCCTGCTGCTCTTGGCGCTCTTTAGCCCACTGCGCCTCGCGCTCGGCTTGCGCTTTGGCCCGCGACGCCTCACGCTGGCGCTTTTGTTCGGCTTCGGCGACTTCCCGTTCGTCCTGGGCCTTGCGCCAGTTGTTGAGTACCCGTTGCAGGCTCGGAGCCGAATCAATCGGGAATACAAAATGCTTCGCTTCCCGGCTCCACTCACCTCCGATACGACCAAAACGCTTTGCCAGATCAGCGCCATCCCACGGCGCTTTGATGAAAATTTCAGTGTCAGAATTGCCAACAATCTCTACGCCGGCCGGTAGAGTCAACGTCCCCAACGCCTTGCGGATTTTGGCGTTTTTGGCGAACAGCGCCCGGCTAGCAGCGTCGGCGGCAGCCTCATCGGCGGCCAACTTTTCCTGTAGTGCCTGGAATACATGCTCGGCGTGTTTGCCTGCCAGGTACTCGCGCTTCCAGTCCCCGAACGACATAGGCACATCGTCAGTGTGAGTGGTAGCGCAAAGCTTGCGCACCCAGGTGGCGAGTTCTGGATCATTAGCGTAGGTCTCTGGTTGACTCAGTTCCGTCAAACTGTAGTTTTTCATAATTACTCTCCGTGTAAATTTATATCACTGTTTCGTGATATTAGTTTATCACTCTTTCGTGATAGAGTCAATACGTATAGTAATCTCGTTGGGGTTTTCAGGCAACAAAAAACCCGGTGCAAAGATGCACCGGGCCTAATCAAATCGTGCCTACTGACGCTACCTACGCCTATGCCATAACCTCGGCAAGTGCGCCAACAAACCACCAAACCGACGACGACGGAACACCGGCAAATAAACCATGTCCACCTCCCGATTAGCTGTTGGTTGCACCGCTGCGATGGCGGCACGGGCATTGTAGCACGGCGGGCGAGAGTGTGTCAATCTCTCCATTCCCCGCAGCACCGCTCCGCTGCACGTAGAATTAGGCGGGCGGCTTGTACTGCTGGATTGTCTGCCTAAAATCCTCCTGCCCCCTGCGGATTGCAGCGGCGTGCCTGCCTGGCTCGGCCAGTCCCAAATACTCTGGCCGAACATTGGCAACCGCCCAGGCTACAACCTCCTCGACCGTCGCAACAGGGCGCCCCGCAATGTGGTAGTCAATGAGTTGGCCGCAGTGTTTATAGTAAAACTGGCTCGGCTCTACCAGTTCGTGTTTTGCTCCGTACTTCTCTACAAGCAATTTGCAACACAGTTCCGTAAATTCAATCGACTGCGCGAACAGATCGCCCATATGATCTATAAATGCCTGCTTCTGTGGCTCAGGCATAGTGATCGTCATGCCCTCGCCTGAAACTTCAATCGTTGTGGTCATTGATTACCCCTGTTGAAAGTCCGCCTAATGGCAAGGTTCAGCGGTGCGGCCCTCCACCAACACCGCTGACAAGCCTTGATCGCAGCCGCATCCGACTGCAACCGAGAATTAGAAAACGCCGTGTTCCGCGCTACTGACTGGTAGCGCAGGTTTGACACATGCGGAACATCTCGCCATTGCTAGTCACTTGCAACCACCAACTTTGTGCGGGTTGATCGCAGACAGGACACGGATTATCTTCACTATCAAGGTCGAAATCGCCTTGCCTGTCGAATTTGATGTATCCCCAAATGGTTGGCGGCTCGCCAAATTTTTGGTTCAGAAGCTCGGCCAGCAATTCTTGCTGGCTGATATTGCGCCGATCTGCTTCGGCTTTGATGTTGTCGCTGGTCGATTGATGTACGTCTCGAATGATTATGTTCATGTAGATCGGGCAGTTTAGCGACTTGCCCGGGTCGTTTTTTTATTGACGAATCAGATACGCTACACTGTCGGTCTGGTAGCCGCACCAGCCCTTTAGGCCGTTCCCGTCAAGCCGTTCGTATTCGCCGTCCTCGTTGCGCTCATAGGCGACCTGCTCGCCTACCTCAATATGACCGAGCCGATTGGCGACGATAGCGTTGACGCTATCGTCGCTTAGATCAGTGGTGGGGCGATAGTAGCTGGGGCCATCAGGATCGCCACCATTGTCACCGAATAGACCTGCCTCATCACCTAAAACATCCCAAGCCACAGCCGCAGAACTCGTGTAAACTACCAGTAATTCGACGCTCATTTTGATTCTCCTGTCATTCACTATCGCTATCGCTTCGGCTACTTCGTTTCGCCGCTTGCTTGCATTTATGATATCACAAATGCAGTCATTTGTCGAGCGGGCAAATCATACGATTAGCCTACGATATTTTGGAGATCCAATCGCCCCGATAGCAGGCGTTTTCTAATTCTTACTTATGCCGCATCCGTATAAATCGACTCCCGGCCAGTTTATACGGATGCAGCACAACTCGTAAGTCCCATCTGGCAAATCGGCAGCGAAAAATAATGCCTCACGATGCCAACGATCATCTGGCCCGTCACCAACAGGTAGCCAGCCCGGCCAGTGTCCAGTGACCGAATCTGGCTCTTGTGCTGGCTCAAATTCTGGCGGCGGCTGCTTGCCCGCTTTTGCATCATATCGGTTTGCGTAACCCGCAAAAGGGCGGGCTAGGACAAACCTTCTAAGTCGAATAAAGTATCAGGCGTGGAAAATGCCTGAGAGGGCACCGAATCCCTTTTGTCGGGTTCACGCTGTGTTAGGCTTTGTTCTGGCATGTACGGCTGAACCTTTGATAACCTACGCTTTGTGAGACGGACATAATCGGGATTGAGCTCACATCCAATATAGTGCCTATTGTGTTTGATTGATACTTCGCCTGTTGTGCCTGAACCATTGAACGGGTCAAGCACGGTATCACCTTCCTTTGTGCCTGCCAAAATGCAGGGCTTTATCAAATCGGGCGGGAATGTGGCAAAGTGCGCTTCCTTGTAGGATACTGTCGGCACTGCCCACACTGACCACTTGTTGCGACCCAGCGGATTGACAAGCAAGCGACCATCTTCCGCTTTATAACCGCTGTGACCTTTGAGACCTGAACCGCCGCCGTGTTCCTTTTCAAATTGCTTGCGGGCGTTCTTGCGTGGCTGGCTGATTGTGTGCGCTGTTGAACCTGGCGCACCTTCAATCCATTTATTATTTTCAGAAGTTCCACGCAAGGCACGCGGTAAACTGGCTTCGGCGTATGGCTCACGGATTGCGTCTTGGTCGTAGTAATAAACCTTGCTTTTGGTGAGAAGGAAAATATATTCATGCGCCTTTGTGCAACGGTCTGTCACGCTTTCGGGCATGGGATTGGGTTTGTTCCAAATAATATCTTGGCGCAAATACCAACCATCAGCACGTAAAGCAAAGGCGACCATCCAGGGGATGCCTATAAGGTCTTTGGGCTTGATAACTGGATGCTTGCCATCAGTCGGACGGGTTTCACCTTTGCCGCTGATTTGGTGGTAGGACTTTTGCAAGGTGTCACGGTCTTGATTTTCTGTTGACCATGCTTGACTTGATGCGCCCTTACCGCCCCAATAACTATCACCCAAATTCAGCCAGAGAGTACCGTCATCCTTCAGCACGCGCCGCACTTCACGAAAGACTTGCACGAGTTTTTCAACGTATGCTTCGGGCGTAGGCTCTAAACCTATCTGACTATCAACTCGCAGAGCTCCACATTTTTTACAAGCGTCACGATATTGCCAATCTTTACCAATTGATTCATCATGCTCCCGCGTGCGGGTGCTACCGTCAAGGCTTTCACCGACTGCAATCATGGATTTTTTTTGACGCTTGCGCTCTGCTACCTTGTCATCGTCAACGTGGTTGCAATTCGGGTCTCCGCCTTCCCATTCCGCCGTGCCGTAATCGCGCAAGCCGTAATAGGGAGGCGAAGTTACCACGCACTGAACCGAGCAGACGGGCAGGTCTTTCAGGGTTTCAAGGACATTGCCTTCGAGTATGTTTGCTGTCATAAGAAAAAAGCCTAACACGCCGTACAGGTCGGTCACTCGTTGAATGAAGCGATGATCTGACGTATACGCT
>ERZ761591.15-NODE-15-length-53321-cov-6.121747_pt1 | contig 53321 bp, 72 predicted proteins | sample MGYA00512167_ERZ761591 | MGnify/ENA primary metagenome ERZ761591 (study PRJEB28899, sample SAMN03785559) | bioreactor sludge metagenome | biome: EBPR Sludge; feature: EBPR Bioreactor; material: 0.22µm filtered reactor supernatant | place: Saint Lucia: Queensland...
GCACCAGGGCCAGCATCGGCGGCGGGGCCAGCATCGGCGGCGGGGCCCGCATCGGCGGCGGGGCCCGCATCGGCGACGGGGCCCGCATCGGCGGCGGGGCCAGCATCGGCACCAGGGCCAGCATCGGCACCAGGGCCAGCATCGGCGGCGGGGCCAGCATCGGCGACTGGGCCAGCATCGGCGGCGGGGCCCGCGTCGGCGACAACTCGTCCGATGCCATCGACCTTGGCTGGGCAGACGGCTACCGAAAGTGCATCGCCCAGGTGGACGGTGTTGCGTACATCGGGGCCGGCTGCCGGTGGTTCACGCTTGACGCAGCCATCAAGCATTGGGCGGCGGCTCCCGCTGGCACGCGCGACCTGACGCAATGCCTGCTGCAGTCTGCCATCCACATTGCCGGGCTGCGCGGCTGGAGGTTCTCGTGAACCTCACCCCGATGCGCATCAAGGCGCTGCAGCTGATCAATAGCAGCCCTGGCATCTACCTGGGCACCCTTGCCGATCGTCTGGGGTACCGCGGGCACTACCCGGACGGCAAGCCGATACACGGCACCGCGCAGGGCGCCACGCGCTGGGGCGGAGGCTACGCCGCGCCGCTGGTGAGGGCTGGGCTCGTGCGCAAAGACGTCTACGTCGAGTGCGGCGGTGCGAGGCTCTACATCACTGCCGCCGGAGAGGCTGCGCTGGCGCAATCCACCCACAACGCCGCCAAGGATTCGACATGAAGTTCGACGACGACTGGTTCGCCTCGCACGGCTTTCGCGAGGACAACAACTTCGACGACCCGCCGCCGCGCCGCGCCGTCGGCTGCCTGTGCGGCAACGACCTCCCTGGCCGATGCCCCGGCCCCGAGAACTGCCCTCTGTGCGACCGGCTCGAGGACGACGAAGAGCTCCCCGACGGCATGACCGAGGCGGAGCTGTGCGGCGGCGAGTCGTGAGCGGGTATCGCGGGGGCGGCGGGCCGGCCTGGAGGATCATCAAGGCCGTCGCGCGATCGGCCGCATGCCTGGGTGCCCTCGCGGCCATCGGCGCCATCCTCGCATACCGCGGCTGAGATGCTCCGGATCTACACCGACGGGTCATGCTGGCCGACCAACGGCGGTCCTGGTGGGTGGGCCTTCGTGGTCGGCGGCCCAGGCGGCAGCATCGAGCACGAGGCGTCCGGCGGCCTGCGCAGGACGACCAACAACCGCGCAGAGCTGATCGCCATCGGGCGCGCCATGCGCTGGGCCGGAGATCGCGAGGCGGTGATCCACAGCGACAGCCAGCTGTGCGTGAACACGCTGTCGGAATGGGCAGAAGGCTGGCGCCGGCGCGGCTGGCGCAAGGCCACCGGCGGCGAGCCGGCGAACCTCGACCTGATCATCCCGGCGTACGACCTGTACCTGGCGGGCCGCTTCCGTCTGCGGTGGGTGCGCGGCCACGCCGGCAACCCGCTGAACGAGCGCGCCGACGAGCTGGCCGGGATGGCCCGATTGGGTGTGGGCGGTTGACAACTGTTGGTTTATGATGTAACATATGGTTTGTCGGCGCTCGTGCCGATCAACCAGCGGAGTTCGAGATGGCAACCAAGTCAACCCACAAGGGCCACTGCCAGTGGTGCAACCGGCTGCAGATGCTGCCCGGCGGCATGCTCTCCAAACACGGCTACGAGGTGCGCCACCGCGGCCAGGGCGGCTTCTTTGCCGGCACCTGCCGCGGCAGCGGGCACCTCCCGTTCGAACAGTCCTGCGAGCTGATCAAGACCGCCATCGCAGCCGCCAACGCCAGCATCGAGCACATCGGCAACAAGATCGCCGAGATCGCCAAGATCGACCCGAACACCACGACCAAGGCCTGGTTGCACGTCTACAAGCGCGAGCTCTCGAGCAGGCTGCGCGGCTCGGTCTACCTCTGGGAAGAGCACGAGCTCATCCAGACCGGCGACAGCCTGCACTGGCACCACTACATCGTCGACGGCATACCGCATCGAATCCACCGCTCCGGCACGCTGGCCGACAAGGTGCGTGAGGGCAAGGCGCACCGCATGCAGGCCCTGGCCGCCGACGCCAAGGAGCTGCAGGACTACGTCGCCTGGCAAGAAAACCGCATCAAGAGCTGGGCGCCGGCGGCACTGATGGAGATCGCATCGTGAGCCGCGGTCGCGACAACCAGCGCTCGAAGTGCTATGCCTGGGAGCGCGCCGTCGCTGAGCAGGAAGGGCACAGCATCTACGAGCCGGACTTCAAGACGGTCGACGAGTGCGCCGCCTGGGCGGCACCGATCTGGCGCAAGGAGCGCGGACGCGTCGGCCTGGCCAAGGCGGCCGCCCCGTCCATCGAGCGGCCCAGCTGGGGCCAGCGCAGCGCGCTCGCCCACGGGGACCATCGCATCACGCTACCGCGCTGGGCCCGCAACCGCTGGGTCATCCTGCACGAGATGGCCCACCGCCTGACGCCCAAGGACGAGGCCCACGGTCCGCGTTTCGTCGGCGTGCTCATGGGGCTGGCAGCGCGCTGGATGGACTGCGACGCCGACACGATGATGCGCGCAGCCGACGAGGCCGGCGTCAAGTACCACGTCAGGTCCATCGGCGTGGTGCCGACACACGGCCCGGCATGGCACCTGGAGCGCGCGCTGCGGCACCAAGGCCCGGCCACGCCGATGGACATAGCCTGCCAGCTCAGCCTGGCCGACGGCGTCGAGGTGACCGAGCGCCAGGTGCGCGGCGCCGCGCTCGTGCTGATCAGGCTGGGCAAGGCCCGCTGGCTGCGCAAGCGCCTGCTGCTGACGGCGCCGGCAGCTCAGCCGGCGGCACCCGTCAAGGAGCGGGCGCCGCGCAAGTCGCCGCTGCAACAGCTGCGCGAGCGCGCCGGCCGCGTCGAGGCCGTCATCGAGAACGACGGCGAGGGCCAGGGGTACTGGGTCACCAGCAAGCGGTTCAATCCTGACAGCGAGGACGACCCGCTGTGCGGCGGGCACTGGTGCGCCAACATCGGCGAGGCGGCGCGGGCGGTGCAGGTCTACGAAGAGCATGCGGCCAATGCCGCGAAGGCGACGACGTGAGCGCCGTCATTGCAGAGCACGAGTTCGCGGCCGCGCTGCGCAGTCGCCTGGCCATCGAGCCCAGGCCACGCAGCGTGACCGGGCCGGGACGCAGCGGCGCAGTCGCCAGCGTCTACGCCTCCCACCTGCTGGGCGTGCCGTTCATCCCATTCGGAGCGCCATGCCCTCCCCACCTGCGGCCTCTGCTGGTGGTCGACACCGCAGAGCAGTCGGGGCGCACGCTGCGCAAGGCCGTGCGCAAGTACGAGGCCGGCGGCGACGTCCGCGGCGTCGCCGTCTACCGCGAGCCGCCGCGCGTGCGGTTCTGGTACGAAGCCTCAGTTGACAACCGTTTGTTTGTGACGTAACATTAGCTTCACTCGCAACCGGGGACCAACATGACTACCGTAACCATCGTCCGCAGGCAGGATCGCTTCCGCCGCTCCATCAACGGCGCCTGGCTGAGCAACGGCACCGCTCTCGAGACCCTCGAGCGCGACGAAGACGTGCTGCGCCCGAAGCCGTACCAGCACCCGCTGTACGGCCAGATGTACCACAAGTTCGGACTGGCCAGCGGCATCACCGTCACCTGGCCGGACGGCGTGGTCGAGCACGCGTTCCCCGGGAACCGCGGCGTCGGCGACTACCCGCCGGAGTGCATCCCGCGCGACGGCCGCCTGGCCAAGCTGCTGAACGTCTGAGGGGCCAGCCATGGAAGAGACCACGACCATCGCCCCCGAAGAGCAGCTCGGCTGGACCAGGCCGAACGTGCGCACCGTCGACCGCGACGATCTCGACCTGGTCCTGACGAAGATCGCCAAGGTCAACCGCAAGGCCGAGAAGCTGGGCGCGGCCCCGTTCACGTTCGAAGTGAGCGAGCCGCGCCTGGTCGAGCTGATGAACCCGGAGACCGGTCGGCCGCATCATCCGAAGCGCTTCAAGCAAGTCGTCGACATCACCATCCACGGCGCGCCGGTCCAGGTGGGCGGCTACCGCTTCCTCGGCCGCATCGACTTCGAAGACGGCATGGTGCTGGTCAACGCTCGGCCCGGCGAGGAGATCCCGCCGCGCTACCGCAGCGCCACCACCTACTGCGACCACTGCGCCAGCCAGCGCCGGCGCAACGCCGTGTTCGTCTTCCGCCGCGACGGCGACAGCCAGCATGTCCAGGTGGGCCGGACCTGCCTGCAGGACTTCATGGGGCACGACCCGGCGCAGGTGCTGTGGTCGGCCAGCTTGTGGACCGAGCTCTGCGACGAGCTCGAGGACGGGTTCGGCGGCGGCCGCGCCAGCTACATGTACCAGGTCGACAGCGTGCTGCAGATGGCGGCCGCCGTGGTGCGCGTGAAGGGCGGCTTTATAAGCCGGCAACAGGAGCGCGACAGCGACGGCACCCAGGAGTCGACAGCCAGCCTGGTCATGGGCCAGCTCGACCCGCCCCGTGACCCGCCGCGCGGCTGGGTCAAGATCACTCCCGAGCAGCAGGACATCGACCGCGCCGCCGAGGCCAAGGCCTGGGCCCTGGCCAGCATGACCAAGCCCGAGCAGAGCGACTACGAGTACAACCTGACCACCCTGCTCCAGGCCAACGCCGTCGTCACCAAGCGCGTCGGCATGGTGGCCTCGCTGATCGGTGTCTACGCCCGCCACCTCGGCGAGGTCGTAGCCCGAGAGAAGCGCGTCAACGCGCACGTCGGCCAGGTCGGCCAGCGTCGCAAGTTCATCGCCACCTTCGCCGGCGTCTCGATCTTCGACACAAGCTACGGCACGATGTTCATCGGCCGCTTCGACACGCCGGAGGGGCAGCTGATCTACAAGGGCAGCTCGCCCTTCTGGCCAAGAAACATCACCCCCGGCGACACGATCAACATGACGGCCACGATCAAGAAGCACGACGAGTACAAAGGGTTTCGCCAGACCCACATCCAGCGCGCAGCGCTGCTCGAGCGGCGCGCGGCGGCGTAGCCACCACAGATCCACCAACACGAAGGAGCCTATATGCAAGTGATCCAGGAACAGGACTCGCTCCCGATCAAGGCGTGGGTGGGCACAAAGCCATGGCCCAACGCGACGGCCGAGGACCACCTCATGAACGGGTCGGTTCAACCGGACATCGAAGACTCGGCACTCACGCAGCTGAAGAACCTCGCGCGCCTGCCGTTCATCCATCACCACGGTGTCGTCGCCATGCCCGACGTTCACGCCGGCATCGGCTCGACGGTTGGCAGCGTCATCGCCACCGAGAAGGCGATCATCCCTGCCGCGGTGGGCGTGGACATCGGCTGCGGCATGAACGCCGTTCGCCTGTCGCTGAAGGCGTCCGATCTGCCGGACAGCCTCACAGCTGTTCGCCATCAGATCGAGCGCGACGTGCCGCTGGGGGCTGGTGGGGCGCACAAGGACAAGTCATGGTCGGAGGCGCTGCCGCTATGGAGCGCCGGGCTTGAGGCGGTTGCGCCAAGCATCGGCCGCGACACCATGCACCGCGCAGCCGCACAGCTGGGCACCCTCGGCAGCGGCAACCACTTCATCGAGCTGTGCCTAGACGAGAACCAGGACGTGTGGGTGATGCTGCACAGCGGCTCGCGCGGCATCGGCAACATGATCGGCCGCTACTACATAGAGCAGGCCAAGCGCGAGATGGAGCGCTACTTCGTGACGCTGCCCGACAGCGATCTCGCCTTCCTGCCGCAGGACACAGAGCTGTTCAACGACTACGTCAATGCGGTCCACTGGGCGCAGGACTATGCGCTGGAGAACCGGCGGGTGATGATGGGGCTGGTCCTGGCGGCGCTGCGCCAGCACATCAAGCCTTTCGGGCTGACCACCGAGGCGGTGAACTGCCACCACAACTACGTCGAGCGGGAGAACCACTTCGGCAGGAACGTCTGGGTGACCCGCAAGGGCGCCATCCGGGCCCGCGAGGGCGACCTGGGAGTGATCCCCGGCTCGATGGGCCAACGCAGCTACATCGTGCGCGGCAAGGGCTGCCTGGCCAGCTACTGCAGCTGCAGCCACGGAGCCGGGCGGGTGATGTCGCGAGCCGAGGCGAAGCGCCGCTTCAGCCTGACCGACCTCGCCGCACAGACCGATGGTGTCGAGTGCCGCAAGGACGCAGCGGTGATCGACGAGATCCCCGGGGCCTACAAGGACATCGACCAGGTGATGGAGAACCAGAGGGACCTGGTCGAGGTGGTGCACACACTCAAGGCAGTACTCTGCGTCAAGGGAGCATGAGATGAAAGTCATCGGCAAGACAACCATCGGCCAGGGCCACCACAAGACCGAGGCCTACATCGCCATCGTCACGCACGATGAACTGTGCACCATCGTGAACAAGGCCCGATACAACCAGAGGGGCGATGTGAAGAGGCTCGAGGTCGGCGACGAATTCGATCTCTGCCAGGGGCACAACTTTCGAGCCGAGATCACTGACGCAGTGGGCAAGATGGCCGAGGCCTACAAAGCCTTCGCCAAGGTCGCACCGATGGCAGCGGAGTTCGCCGGGATTGTGCAGCGCAAGGACGATACGACGGGGAGCGGATCATGAAGAAGAAGCGCACCCAAGAGTCAGAGCAAGCCGGCCGCGGCCGGCGCGCCGTCGACGGGTCGACGAAGGTCAAGCGCGTGACCATCACCCTGACCGACGACGATCACAAAAAGCTTCGGCGCGTCGGCGGATCGCCGTGGGTCAGGCGCAAACTGCGCGAAGAGGCGCCCACCTGACTGAGGGGCGGCACTCGATCAAGGGGTTGCTCATGGCAATCCCTATCTAGGGATTGACCGCCTCAGCAAAGAATGATCTCGTGTTCAACCGACGCACCAGATCACGCCATGTCGCACGGTTCAGGAAGACCCAAGCCAACCCGCATCAACACGCGCTTCATCGGCGGCGTCGTTTATCACTACGACAGGATCAGCGAAGAGGCGCTTCGGTCGCTCGGCATCGGAAGCATTCCACCAGAAGGTCGCGGTCGAACCACCAAGGTCGGCGGCGTCACGATCCGCAGGCTGAAAAGCGGGCTGCTCAACGTCACCGTGTGGCCGGGGTCCAAGCTCCTGCGGGACGAAGCCGTCGACAGGTTCATGGCCGCACTGCGCGCCCCGCTGATGCGCCGCGGCAGGGAGACAGCTCGCCAAGCACCTGGATAATCTTGTCGTCGTCGAAGCCCACCAGGCGCAGGGCGTCCTCCAGCAGGTCTCGCTGCGTGAAGCCGTAGTGCCGGTCGAAGGCCTTCGTGCCAAGGCCGTGGACACCCTCTTTGCCGTCGTGGTGCGGCGGGCACAGCGGCATCAGCGTGAGGTAGCCGCCCTTGCCCCAACCGCCGCCGCGGTAATGGTGCAGCACCGGCGGCGAATCGTTGATGCCGAACAGCCTGCGGCACAGCACGCAGCCCAGCTCGACCAGGCGCGCCTTGTGCCGCCTCTCGTCGAGCGTCACGCGAGCGGCTTCGCGATCAGGGTGGTGATGATCACGCCGACGCCTCCGGCGGCACCACGTCGATGGCATCGATGCCCATGCCGCAGTCGGTCTCGAACTGGCAGGCCACAGCCACGGCGCGCCTGGCATCGAGGCCACAGTACATGGCGGCGATTGCGAAATCCCTCCCGCTTCCTGACGCGAACACCGGGTCCTCGATGAGAAGGGGGTAGGGGGTCCTCTCGTACAACAGGATGCGGCCGCCGTCGATAACCAGCGTCGAGCACCAATTGTCGCCGCGCTGCGTCGCCGGGAAGGCCTCGACCTTGCGGCCAGACCTCACCCAGTCCAGCATCTCCATCGCTTGGTCATAGCTTCCGCTGAAGCCGACCGCGAGGTCGCCGACACGAAACACCTTGGTGACCGCGCGCTTCAGGCCGCAGTTCGTGGCCTGCTTGTCCGCCGCCAAAGTGCGGCCGTCCCAGGCCAGCACAGTCATCGGTGCCCCTCCAGCCATCGGATCGACACCCAGCTGTAGCCAGGCACCGGGGAGTCGGCACGCTGATTGCGCAGCAGCTGATCGATCACCACCATCACCCCGCCGTCGCACCGCTCCGTGAACAGGCCCACCACCTTGCGGGTATCGACAGAGCGGTCCCCGGTCCAGCCGATCACGTTCACGACATCGCCAGGCCGCACGCCGTGGTAGCTGCGCAGACTCGTGCGCGGCGGCAGGCTTCGAACAATCCAATCCTTCATCGCAGCAGCCTTTCGACCATGCCATCGGTGACGCGACCCACGCGCTCGATGACCTCGATCACGTCTCTGATGTGGTCCCTGAACCTCTTCTGCACCGGCCGAATGCCCGTGCCGCCGCAGACCCTGCAGATGCGGCCGCTGAGGCGCGGAGCCCCCTCGTCGACCTCGTACCCGCGACCATGGCACTCCTGGCATGCAGGAAAGGCGTGGTGCGCAAGGGCCAGCTCGCCAACGCGACGCACGTTGCCGCGCGCCAGGCGCCAGTTGCGGCGCTCGTTCAGTGTGGCCGCGATCCGCACGGCGGCATCGCGCGCCCTCCGGTACTCCGACTGTGTGCTCACCAGGTGGAGCTTCACCACGTCAGAGGCGTAGCCGGCAGCCTTCTCGGCAAGACCGAGGGCGATCAGGTGGTCGGCATCCTTGCGCTCGCCAGGCACCAGCGACAGGTCGCTCGAGCCGAAGGCGCGGATCAGGCGCTCGTGTATTGTCCGGCGATCTTCGCTCACCCGACCTCCGTCACATCGATATCGTGGACGTGCTTCATCATGTGGATGCGCATCCTGTAGGCATCGGTGGTCGTGGCACGGCCGCCCTTGACGTCCTCGACGACGAGCTCCCCGGACCCGCGCAGGTTGTACGAAAAGTCCGCGGTGAACCGCAGCGGCGGCTTCTTCCGCCCGCGCAGAACAACACCAGCCATCAGCTCGAACCTCGGCTGCAGCCTGAGGTTCTCGATCTCGCCGGCCCGCTCGAGCAGCTTGAGCTCCCCGTACCGGCGAGCCTCCGCCTTCGAGGGGAACACGATGCCGTCGACGACCGACTTCTTGGCGAAGTACTTGTGCGCCACGCCGTCAGGCCTCGTTCGCGCTGGCATTCAACGCGTCGCTGGCCCTGAAAAGAACGACGCGACGCGGCGGGACGATGACCATGTCCCCGGTCCAGATGTTGCGAGCCGGCTTCTCGGCACGATGAGAGACGTACAGCTTGCCGAGACCGAAGAGGCGGACATCGTCGCCGGCGCGCACCGCCGACAGCGCGACGGAGACCACGGCCTCGAGCACAGCGCGAACGATGGCCTTGCTCTGTCCGGAGGCTTCGGCTACGCGATCGATCAGGTCCAGTTTCTTCATTGCGGCGCGAACAGGTTGTTGGTATCACAACCGTTTGTATCCACGCGAAAACGACCTGTCAACTACGAGAACATCAGCACCCGATCCACAGCCGACCGCACGGCCTGCTCGGTGAGCTTCGGGTCGTTCAGCACCTTGGTCAGGACGGCATCTATCGTGGCCGAGTAGACGGCCTCGAACTCGGCCTGGCCCATGTTCGAGAACGACAGCGACTTGGGCTCGACGCGCATCTCGCCACGCACGTTGAACACCGGCTCGTAGTAGCCGGCCAAGATGGTCAGGTCCTTGCGAAACCTGTCGAAGTTCGGGCGGACCGGCTGGCCCCGGTATTCCATCCTTGGCATAGTCTCCGACCAGATGTCGAAGGCGTACTTGGCCAGGGCGAACCACCTCTTGAGGTAGGGGTAGCTGCGCGCGCGCTTGACCTCGCAGCGTATGGCCTGCCCGGGCTTGAAGCGCTGCAGCTCTTCGGCGCTCGCCGCATCAGCCGGGGCCAGGTGGCCAGATGGCAGCCTGGTGAGGAACACCTCAGACATTCGACCCCCCCATCAAAGAATCGAGCAGCCGCAGGCCGTCATACTCGCTGCGCGGAATCAGCATCGTGGCCGCTGCCTGGCCTCGCCTGGCAATGCCAACCAGCACAGACTCGCGCCCCGTCTCAGTCCAGACGGACAGCGGCGCGTCCGTCTGTGCGCGCAGGCGCTCCGCGGCATCGACCACGGCGGCCGCCGCATCCTCCATCGACATGCCGCGCCTGATCAGTCCCGTAGTCACAGCAGCGTCGGCTCTGCCGTGGCCGCCGACGCGCGGGCCTGCTCTTCGGTCAGCTCGAGCCTGAGCCGCTCCACCTCGAGGCCCTGTCTGCGGATCGCCTCTTCCCGCATCTGCGGCCACATGTCCAGGGCCACCGCCTCGATGCCGCGCTGCATCTCCTGGTAGCCCAGCGTCGACGATCCCCAGTGCCATGACATCGTCAGCCTGTCCGGGTTGGGCCTCTCGGAGTCGGCCATGAACTCGACCATCTTCTCCAGGGTGTCGATGGCGTGCGCCAACTGGCGCATGATCAATGATTCCTTGCTCACTTCGGTCTCCTACAGTTTCACGAGATCGCCATTGCACAGGCGGTTGAGGAATGGGTCGTCGTTCCAGTCGCGGTGCTCGCTGTGCGGGTGACTGCGGTACTCCCTGCCGCACGTCACGCAGACGCAGCCACCGCCGGCGCGACGGAACTCCGGCGGATGGGCCGCGCCGGACGTCTCGGCCGCGATGTTGCGGAACGGGTTGCCAGCGAGCGCGCGGCCGCCTGGCCTGCGAGCAACGCCAAGCATGTAGGCCAGCGCATCGGCGCCGAGTGGCGAAGGGCGAGCCAGATCGTCGCGCTCCACGTCACGCCCGGCGCGCTCTAGGATCTCATCCACGCTGACCCACGGCGGCAGGATCTTGCGCCGGACAAACACCCGGCCGGAGCGCATGCCAGCCGCATGCATCGCACGCTTGCGCGACCTGGCGGATCCAGGCCGCGCGCGGCGGCCACGGCGCGGCGGGCAGTGCAGGAGCGGCGGCGACCAGACGAACCTGACGCACTCGATGAACCCGAGCTCCCCGCTGTAGAGCGAGACGGCGGTCTCGTCGTCACCGACGCCCAGATCGATTCCGGCGCGCAGAGGGTCGCCCAGTGGATCGGAATGAATGAAGCACGGGTTCATGCTGGAACGTCCTGCAGCTGGCAGCTGTACGGCAGCATCAGCGGGTGCCACGGCACGCCGTCAGGCGTGAGGCGCAGGGCCTTGGGCACAACGCCACACCCGCGCAGCAGGGCCAGCATCTCAGCTGCCTCCGGCCGACCTCGGGCATTGACGCCCCACGCGCACACGACCTCCCCACCCCAGACCTTTGCGGCCTTCGCGGCGTCGCTGATGGTCAGCGTGTTCATCTCGCCGCCGGTCGGCCAGCCGGCCTTCTTCAGATCGGAGGGCTTCGTGGCGCGGTACGCGAACATGTTCACCACCACGATGCCGCCGAACCCGAGTCGATGCGCAAAGCCCATGCACTTGAGGACGGTCGGGTCGTTGACGCTGGCATCCGCGACGCTCGGATTGAGCATCACGAACACCAGCAGCGGCAACGTCTCGTCGAAGATGCGCCACAGCTTGTAACGGAACCGGCCGCAGTCGGAGAGCAATGCGCCGCTGATCATGGCTCGATCTCCAGGTGGTAGTGGCACTCGTTGTCGCCGACCCTGGCGTACTGCATCACCTTGATGATCACGGAGACCTCCTCCGGAAGCTCGAGCTGCCGATCCAGCCGCAGCTGGACATGCCGCTGGCACTGCTCGCGCTGCGGGCAGATGGTCGGATGGAAGGTCGCGGTGGCGCCTTTGCAGCGCGGCGTATGGATGCTGATGTTCCTCATGGTGTCCTCGTTGTCACTTGAATCCGCCGCCCTTCGTGGACTTCCGGTCCTCCGGCGGCGGCCCGGACCAGGCGCCGAAGCGCGTCTCTTTGCCCACGTACGCGAGGTTGATCAATCCCGTCGGCCCCTGCCTGTTCTTGGCCAAGAACGCCTGGGCGTAGTGCCTGAACTCGTCGGGCAGATCCGGCTTGTTCACGATCGGCCGATGAATGAACACGACGACGTCCGCGTCCTGCTCGATGGCTCCGCTGTCCTTCAGATCACTCAGCCCCGGCATGCCGTCGACCGTGCGCTTGACCTGGGCCAGCACCAGCACCACGATGCCGAGTTCCTTGGCCAGCGCCTTCAGGCCGCGCGTGATGTCCTCGAGCTGGTAGGTGCGCATGGCCTTCGGGTCCGTGCCCGTCATCAGCTGCAGGTAGTCGATCACCAGCACGCCGATGCCGAACTTGCGCTTCATCGCTCGCGCCTTGGCACGCACCTGGGCCAGGGTGAGTGCGCCCTGGTCATCGACGTACAGCTTCTTGCTGGCCGCCAGCTCCGCGGCATCGACCAGCTTTCCCCAGAACATGTCGGCCGCCGGGCCGCTCTTCGGCGGGCGTTGCACGTCGGCCAGGTCGATGCGGCCCAGCAGCGCCGTCGACCTGTCGCCCAGCTCCTCCTTGGACATCTCCATGCTCAGGAAGCCGACGCCCAAGGACCCAGCCATGTGCATGGCGATGGTCAGCGCGGCGGCCGTCTTCCCCATCGAAGGACGGCCGCCCAGGATGACCAGGTTTCCCGGCCTGGGACCGCCACCCAGGAGGTCGTCGAGATCGACCAGGCCGGTCGGCACCACGCGGATCTGCCCGGCGGCACGCGCTTCGATCAGCTCCGTGTGCCGGACGAGCAGCTCGCCCAGGGGCGTCACGTCGTCCCTGGCGGTTTGCTCCAGCAGCTTCATCAGGCCGCTGGCCACGCGCTCGATGCGCTCGTCGACCGGTGCAGAGTGGTCCTGAGCCGCCGCCATGGCATCGGAGCCCGCCGCAAGGAGGGCGCGCGCCTTGGCGCGATCCATCACGATGGCGGCATAGCGCTGGATGTTCGACGCGCTGGGCACACACTGCGACAGGGCGTTGAGGTACGAGAGCCCGCCCGCATCGTCGTCTTCCCCAGAAGCCTGGATGCGCTCGAACACAGTCACGACATCGGCCGGCGTGCCGCCCCGAAGCAACCCCTGCAGAGCACCGAAGATGCGCCGGTGCGCTCCGTCGAAGAAGTCGCTCGGGGCTAGTTCCGGGATCAGGTCGATGGCAGCGTTGTCGATCATGAGGCCGCCGAGAACGCTCTGCTCGGCCTCTCTGGACCACGGGATACGACTCTCGCTCACAGCAGATCCTTGAACTCGCGTTCGGCCTGCTTGCCGGCCGTCGTCAGGACGTACTGGTCGTCCTTCAGCCACCAGAGGCGGAACCACCCACCCTTGACCGCGTTGTGGAACGTGCGCGCCCAGTCGATGTACTTCTTCGACGTGCCGCTGTGCCGCAGCTTGAACGACAGCCAGTTGATGCGCAGGAAGTGGTGCGGGAGGCCAACCCGATCAGCATAGGCAAAGACCGCGTGGTCCCTGGGTATGGGATCGACGCCAGCAGCCCCGCACTCGGCGATCCAGGTGTCGAAGGTCTTCATGCCGGTCGACCTTGGCCTGGCAGGCGGCGCAGGAGCATCCGCAGGAGGCTCGACGGGAGGGGGAGCCGGCGGAGCCGGCGTCGGCGCTGCAGGCGCCTCCCTTCCTTGGTCCTTGATCCTTGATCCTTGATCCAACAACGAGTCTTCGCGAGCCCTCGCGATGATTCGCGAGCCCTCGCATGCCCCCGGGATCTTGGATGCGCTCGGGCGGTCAATCTTCTGGTGCGACAACCACTTAGAGATTTCGATGTAGGTGTCGCCACCAACGCGGTAGCGGACAATCGACTCGACGGACTCGAGCTCGACCAGCCAGCCCTCGATGAGCCCCGGAGCATCGTCGTCGTAGGGGAAGAGAAGGCTCGCGAGCATTCGCGAGGCTCCGCGAAGCCTCCCGGCATCGTCCGCAAGCGTCCACAAGAGCACGAAGCAAAGCCTGGCATCGCGACTCACGCGGCCCATGCTTTCGGACTGCGGGAACTCTGGCTTGATGGTGCGGATCCGGGCCATCAGGAGGCCTCCAGTTTCGGCGGCGTCCACCCCATGGCGATCAGCGCCGCGCGGATCTCCGCTTCCCTGGTGTTCACGACGGACGCGACGAATCGCTCGATGCACTCGCCGCAAACGTCGACGTCTCCAGCCAGGCCGCCGTAGACCTCGGACACAGCGATAGTGCCGCTGGCCATGTCCGGCGTGGCCTTGCAGCCGTAGGTGAGTTGGTTGCGCATCACCGGCCACTTCTCGCGACCCTGAAGGCGAACCGAACCAGCTCATCAAGCTGCCGCTCGGTGAGGACGTGGCCGCGCATCTCGTGTACCGTGCCAGGTCTCGACGGGCTGGTGCGGGGCTGAGCCTTGACCAACGACACAGGGTGCTCGACGTCAGCCATTGCCGCCCCCCTTCGCCTTGATCTCGAGGCGGACGCCGATCCATCCGCTGCGCTCGGCCATCTGGCGGCACTGCTCTGCGGCCTCGTACAGCTCGTACGGCCTCGAGCGCACCGGCCTCGGCTTGTGCGTCACCATGAACTCGTGAACGCTGAACGGCTTGCCGGTTCGCGCCTCCAGGCCGTCGCGCTCGTATGCCAGCGCACCATCCCTGACCTGCTCGGGGCTGTAGCCGACGACTCGCCAGCCCTTGTGATACTGCTGAGACTCACGAGAAGAGCGCTTCTTCTCCTGCTTCACCGGCGCAACGCTGATCGGCTTGCCGTGGATATTGACGTAGTCCATCTACACTCCCAGGTCGCACAGCCCGACCGGGCCCCCGTGTCTTGGGTGGCTGGATTGTATGGAGCAAAAGTTTGTCTTGCAAACTTTTTGTTTATGCCACCTAATCTCGCCAACCCGTCCAGAAGCTGGACATCACCAGGGGATTGCCTTGCAAGTAAAAGATCAAATCCGAGCCAGGCGGGAGGCGCTCGGCATGGACATGCACCAGCTGGCGATGCGCGTCGGCGTTACGGAGCAAGCCGTCCGGCACTGGGAGAACGGCCGCAGCTACCCGAGCAAGGCGAAGACAAGGCTGCTGGAGCAGGCGCTGTCGTTCGTTCTCGACTGGAGCGAGGGTGAGAATCCGGTCCAGGAGGGAAGAACGGCCGCGGCGATGATCGACAAGGCCGACGTCGATCTCCTCCTCGTGATCTGTCGGCTGCCGTTCAAGGCCAAGCAGCTGATGGGTGAGTTTGCGAGGCTTCACCTTGAAGCCGTCGAGAAGGCGCACGCAGCGCCGCCTGCCGGCGAGCAGCTTGACTCCGTCAGGGCGGCGGTCGCAACCACCGTGGCCGCCGGCGCCGTAGAACGCGCGAAGTCGAAGGTGTCACCGCGGCGCAGGTAGAACTTCTTGTGCCGCGCGCAACATCGTGTACACTGCATCGACCATATCGCACATGTGGCGGCCGAAGTGCCGGACTCCGAACAGGCAGCTGACCTGAATGTGCTGACAGCCGGCCACCCGGAAAAGTAGCGGGGGAACAGAGCCCATGGACTGAACCATGGGCTTTTTTCCTTCTCGCACAAACTTCTGGTTGCGCACCACACTTTCTGTTGGTACAGTAGCCGAAAGCCAACCAGAAGGATGTTCCACATGGCAGAAGCTGCGGTGAAGCCGATCGTCAAGTACCGGGGTCAGGCCGTGCCCTACCTCGTGTTCGCGATCCTGTGCCCGCTCGACCACCCGAACCGCCTCGAAGGGCAGGACGTCAGCAACGGCCGGACCGCGAGAACAAGCCGGGTTCTGAGCTGGCGCAAGGACGGCGTGATCGAGACCGTGAACACCATCTACGTACCGGAGGAGCCTCAATGAGCACGCAAGAAACAGTCACGCGAGTGATCGTCGAGATGCTCGGCGTCCCGGAAGCCGACGTCAAGCCCGATGCCAGGATGGCGGAAGACCTGGGCGCCGACAGTCTCGACTGCGTCGAGATCTTGCTGGCCATCGAGGAGGACCTCGACATCGAGCTGAACGACGACGAGTGCGCCCAGTGCAAAACGGTCGGGGACTGGGTCGCCATGGTGGAGCGGAGGGTGGCGGCATGATGCTACCGCTGCGGGCGCTGCTGGAGGGTTTGATCCACGCCCTCCGCGAGACCATCGAGCTGCGACGCGCGGCAAGGCGCCGGCGCGCCGTAGCCGATAGCTTCAATCGAGCGAACCTGCTTCACGACTCTCGGCTGTCTTTGTGGATGTGCCCGTCGTGCAACAGGATCCATCCGGCGCTGGGAGCGAACCCCCTGGATCTGCCGGACTTCCCTGCGTGCTGCGAGCACGAGCGAGGGTCGCGCACGACCAGGGTACAGGCAACGGGGCTGCCGCAATCATGAGCAGGAAGCGCTCCCACAGAAGGCCGGTGCCAGTGCGCACCGTGCCGCTCGCGTTCGGGTTCACTGCGGAGGCAAAGGTGAGCGCCGCGCTGCAGGTGCGCGCGGCGCTGAAGTCCGTGCTCGATCACTGTGCCGCACACGACGATCTTGCTGTGCTCGTTCGCGTTGCCCTGTACTGCAACGCGATGTGCGTGAAGATGATCAAGGGTGGGTCCTTCGAGAGCGACGGCCTGGCTGACGCCGCGGAGGCGGTGACGGCAGGCATGACGGCCGTGAACTCTGTCATCGACCGCCTGAATCGCACCGGCAAGATCGGGGCATCCGGCCCGGAGCGGGGCCAGCTGGCCGGACTCGTCGATGCCTACGAGGCCATGTTCAACGCAGCCACTCGCCGAGAGTCCGTCGAGGCGCTGGCTCAGATTCCGGCGGTGTGAGACATGGCCAAGAAGACCATGAGGGAGATCATTGCCGCGGCTGCGGCCGCCGGCGGGTCGTCCGGCTTCTCGATTGCCGAGCTCGAGGCGGAGGGGTACGCCAGGCGCAGGGTGGACTCCGCAGTGAACAGGATGGTCGCTGACGGCCTGCTTCACAAGGGCAAGACGGGTCACCGGACCATGCGCCTGTTCTTGAGCAAGGAGTGGGCGGGGGCATACGAGGCCAGGCGGAGGCCGGTCACACAACGGGAGCCAACCCACACCAGGATGAAGGCGAACTGGGCTCCGGGCCAGGAGGCCATCTACCCGGTGGACGACCAGGGGAACCCGCTCTACAAGTTCACAAGCAGCGGGATCAGTGACGAGGATCTGAGGCGCGGGCAGATAGCCAACCAGCGTCGCTGGAACGGCGATGCCGTGCCGCCATGGGGTGGCCGACTATGACCACACAACGCGTTCGACGCCCCGACTCCGGCGCCCTTGCGCTATCTCGCGAGGGAATTGACAGGCTGCTGGCTGGCACCCCAACGCCCTGCGCCATCGCAGTCCGCAGGGCCTCTGTCGACCGCCTACTGTCCAATCTCCGCCACTTCGTGCGGTGGCCGGCCCTCGAGGACTCGTTCGAGGAAGACCTGCGGCGGCTGAGCGGCGCCACCACGGCTCAGGGAGAGGCGACGTGAACCAGAAGCGGCGCAACAGGAACAGGGTCACCGCCCAAGATCTTGCGGCGAAGGTGCGCGCGCTGCAGCTGGCGCAGCACACATGCGAGAACTGCGGGGAGAAGGGCGGGCACTGGGTCAGCACGCGCGGCGTGTCGCTGATGGCAATGATTACCGGCCAAGACGACAGCGAGGGCTTTTGGACGTGCCCGAAGCTCTACGGTCCTGACGGACGGAGGGTTGCGCCATGACCACCGAAGCACAAGCACTGGCGGATGAGATCGCACGACTGAAGTTCGAGCTTCGGCAAGCCATCATCGACTACGGCTCGGCAATCAGCCGAGCCGATCACGAAGCCATCCTCGAAACCACAACTCGCGGGGTAGCTCTAATCGACCGCCTCGCCGCAATGGCGCAGCCTGGAGTGCCGCAGGGGTGGCAATTGGTGCCGGTGGAGCCAACGAAGGAAATGATTGACGCTTACGTCAACACGTCGAGCCGCTTCTGGTCGGCTCGCCGCGACTGGGCCGTCATGCTCGCAGCCGCACCATCCCCGCAGGAGAAGCCATGATCGACACACGTCCACTCCGCTGCCCCGCATGCGGTCGCCAGCATGCGCTTGCGGACTGCAGAGACCCGAAAAGCGACTGCCCTTACTGCGGCCCAGGACACAAGCACCCGCTCGAATGGTGCTCGGAGGGCTACAGCGCGTACCTGAAGTGGCGGGCTGGTGGAAGCGTCGGCCCAGCTCCAACGCGCAAGGAGAAGCCATGATCTACGTCTGCCCTGAAAAAGACATCGAGTGCGGTATCCGCCCTGAGAACTGGTGCACGGCCTGCACGCTGCGAGGCGCCGACACCAAGACCGCCACTGCGGCGGATGGACTGCCGGAGCCACTGCAACGGCTGATCGACAGCATCGATGTTGTGGACGGCAGCGCGTGCTGGGATTACATGGCGATGTACGCCGTGCGCGACGGGCTACAGGCAGCGCAGGCGGAGATTGCCAGGCCGCGAGAGCTTGTGCGCGGGCTTCCTGGTGGCGAGCACGCACTGGACCAACACGACAAATACATTGCCACGAACGACGAGCTGGTCCGGCAGCCGTATAGGCCGCCGCTGGCCCAATTGCAGCGCCTGCTGAATCGCCGCTGGATCGCGTGCACTGAGCTCCTTCCGCCAGCCGACGAAGGCATGAAGGTGCTGGCATACACGCGGCACCACGACTATGGCGGCGCTCAGTTCCATCACATGAAGGCGATGGATTTCTACGAACTCGACCCCGACGGCGACGGCGAGCCAGGCACCGACCTGGCGCGCAACGTCACGCACTGGATGCCAGAGCCGTGGCCGCCAGGTGACGAGGCCTAGCGACCAACCGCGCCTGCATTTTGACCCGACGCACTGGGTGCTGATTCAGCTGCCGCAGGGCGCCGAGTGAAGCAGAACTAAGTGTTGACACACCAACTATTTCTATCTACCATCTCTTCCACTTTCTCCTGAGGAGCAATTGATGTCGGAAGTTGATGTTGTCGACGGGGCGGTCGAAGTCGCAGACGAAGTTGTCGGGCCGGCCGCAGAGGGCGCCAAGCTCGCGCTGATCACGCCTCTGCAGAAGATCCGGGCGATGGTGGAGTCGGTCCAGCTGGAAGGCGCGTCTGCGAAGTGGGACATCGAAACCACCAAGGGCGAGGACGCCGCCCGCGCCTTCCGCGCGCGGTGCGTGTCCATCCGCACGTCCGCCGATGCGGCTTACACCCTGGCCAATAAGCCGCTGCTCGAGATCCAGGCCGAGGCGCGCAAGCTGCGCGACACGATCAAGGCCGAAATCCAGGCTGTCGAGGACGTCTGGGACTCCAGGATCAGGGCCAAGGAGAAAAGGAAGGCCGAGGAGAAGGCTGCCCGCGAGAAGGCCGAGCGGGAGCGCGAAGCTGCGATCCGCAAGTCCATTGCCGACATCTCGGCCTCCGTGCTCTCGGTGGTCGCAGCGGACTCCAGCGCCATCGAGGCCAGGCTGAAGGAGGTCCAGGCCATCGAGATCACTGCGGACACCTTCGGCCTGTTCGTCGACGCCGCCGAGGGCGCCAGGTTGCGGGCCACCACGGAGCTCAACATGCTCCTGGCGAAGGCTGTGCAGCGCGAGCAGGAGGCCAGACAGATCGAGGAGGAGCGGCGCGAGCTGGCGCGGCAGCAGAAAGAGATCGAGCGCCAGCGCCTCGAGGCCGAGAGGCTGGTGCGCGAGGCCAAGGCGCGCGCCGATGCCGAGCAGAGACGCATCGACGAAGCCCGCATGGCCGAGGAGCTCCGCGCCGCCGAGGTCGCCGCCGCCGAGCAGGCCAGGATCGCCGAGGCGCGCGCGGCGGAAGAGCGCCGCGTCGAGGCGGAGCGCGCCCAGCGCATGCGCCTCGAGGAGGAAGCTGAGCGCCAGCGCGAGGCGGAGCGCCTCGAGTTGAAGCGCCAGCAGGATGCGTTCGAGGAGGAAAAGCGCATCGAGCGCGAGCGCATCGAGGCGGAGCGCCGGCGCGAAGCCGAAGCCGAGGCAGAGCGTCGCGCCGAAGCCGATCGCATCGTCGCCGAGCGCGAGGCCGCAGCGGCAGCCGGCATGCAGGGTGCCGGCACCAAGACCGAGGGGCAGCCCGACGCGGCAAGCCGCCCGTCCGACGCCGAGATCCTGGCTGTCATCTGCAGCGCCTATCAGGTGAGCGAGCTGACCGCGCTGTCGTGGATCAGTGAGCTCGATGTCGCGGCGGAGAGCAATCGCATTCGGAGTGCAACATGAGCAACGAGCTCGACACGATCATCGGTGACATCTACGACGAGCGCACTCGGGCGGACTTCGCGTCGCGCCTCGTCGATCCGTCGATGAGCTTCGAGACGGAGGCCGGCTTTGCCGTGCAGATCATCTCCGCCAGCGACTACCTTCAGAAGGCGGCGATGTCCAATCGCACGGCGGTCGTCAACGCGGTGGTCAATGTCGCCGCCATTGGCCTGAGCCTGAACCCGGCGCGCAAGCAGGCGTACCTGGTGCCACGCAGGCCGAAGCACGACCAGCCGACGCAGGTGTGCCTGGACATCAGCTACATCGGCCTGGTGGAGCTCGCTGTGTCCTGCGGTGCCATCGTGCTGGCCCAGGCCAAGGTGGTCCACGAGAACGACAAGACCTTCGTCGACAACGGGCCGGGCTTGGCGCCGACCCACGTCTACGACCCGCGCAGCAAGGACCGTGGCGCACCGGCCTGCGTCTACGTGGCGGCGAAGCTGCCGTCTGGCGACTGGCACACGGAGATCATGTCCGTCGACGACATCAACAAGATCAGGGATCGCAGCGAGGCCTGGAAGAGCGGCAAGAGCAATCCGTGGAAGACGGACTGGGAGGAAATGGCCAAGAAGACCGTCGCCAAGCGAGCCAGCAAGTGGTGGCGCGGCCGCGGCAACACCGAGCGTCTGGACATGGCGATTCATCACCTGAACACCGACGGCGGCGAGGGCCTGTCAGAGATCGCGCCAGGGGTCCATTCTGGTGGTGGGTTTGACGTGGGCTACTGGATCAAGAAAGCCCAGGCCACCACGACCGACAGGGCCTGCATGAGCATCTACCTGGCTGGCATCGAGTCGGCCACCGCAGCGAAGGACTTGCGTGGAGCGTCCGAGTTCAAGCGCGCGGTCGTCGCGCATCGCAATGCGCTGCGGAACAACAACACCGTCGACGCGTAAGGAGTAGACATGCGATTCATCGATTGCGCCCAGGGTTCGGAAGAGTGGCATCTGGCGAGGGCGGGAGTCACCACCGCCAGCGACTTCGCCGATGCCGTGGCCATCACCGGCGGCCTGGACGAAAAGCAGCAGGCCTACGTGGATGCGCTGAAGGCCGGCAAGTCCGAGACCGAGGCGCGCCTGGTGGCCGGGTACAAGAACAAGCCATCCTCGTCCGGCATCGAGCGCGCCCTGGCCGGCCTTCCGGTAGGCGAGCCGGCCGACCCGGCGATTCGGCTGGCCGTGAAGAAGGCCATCGAGCGCATCAGCAAGAAGCCGTACGGCAACACCGGCGGGAACTTCTACGCGACGGCTCGCGGCCACGAGGGCGAGGCCTTCGCGCGCATGCGCTACGAGGCCCGCTTCGAGCTGCTGGTCGAAGAGGCCGGGCTGTGCGTCGCCGACGAGGGCATGTTCGGCGCCAGCGTCGACGGGCTGGTCATGGACGACGGGCTGATCGAGGTCAAGGTGCCGGTCGACCTGCTCAAGGTCATCCGCATCATCCAGACCGGCGACCTGTCGGAGTACATGCACCAGATGCAGGGCCAGATGTGGATCACCGGCCGCAAGTGGGTGGATTTCCTGATGGGCGTGCCCGACCTGGCCGGCCTGAACAACGGCAACGAGCTCTACGTCAAGCGCGTGATGCGCGACGACGACTTCATCGAGAAGATGGAAGAGCAGCTGTGGGAGCACGAGGGCCGGGTGCGCAAGTACGAGAAGCTGCTGCGCGAGCCCTACAGCTCGGTGGCGAACGATCTGATCAAGCTGGCGGAGACGGCGTAACCCGCCAGAGCGCCGCCTTCCTGGCGCTGTGCGCGCCAAGAGTAGCCAACCCAAGACGGAGAGCACATGAGCACCGATACCATGATCCAGGCCGCGGAGTATGGCAACCACGGGGACGAGGAATATGCCGCCTACATGCGGGTCGTGCAGCAGCGTTTCCTCGAGAACACGGGCGGCGGCAAGGGCCCGCTGTTCACGACGTACTCCGGCGACCTGTGGTCCGCGTACATCGAGTCCTTCGCCGACCCGACGGAGCGACAGCACCACAACTGCAACACCTGTCGGCACTTCATCACGCGCTTCGGGGGCCTGGTGGTGATCGACGAGAGCGGCGTGGCGAAGTCTGCCATCTGGAACTGCGACGACGCGCCGGAGGCGTACAAGCCAGCCGTGGCCGCGATGGAGAACCTGGTGCGCAGGGCGCGGGTGACGGGCGTCTTCCTGTCGCGCGATGACGTGCTGGGCACGCCGATCACTGGCGCCTGGCGCCATTTTGCGGTGGAGCTCGATAGGTCGGCGGTCTACCGCGGCATCGCGCTGACGGCCGGCCAGGCCATGGCGGAGAAGCGGCAGGATTTCGAGACCATCTCGCGCGCATTGGCCGAGTTCAGCGAGCCGCACCTGGAGCAGGCCGTCGCCCTACTGAAGTCCGACACTCTCTACCGCGGCGAGCGCATGCTCGGCCAGGCCGAATGGCTGCTCGAGCTGAAGTCGAGCATCGGCGGTGCGGAGCGCCTTGCTGGGGGGGTGCGGGGGACCCAGAACCAGCGCGCCAACAGGATCTGGCGCGCGGTCGCAACGGCGCCGGCCGGCTTCTGCCACCCGCGCAGCAGCATGATCGGCACGCTGCTCGAAGACTTGGCCGCGGGGATGTCGTTCGAGGACGTGTCGCGCAGGTTCGCCGACAAGATGCAGCCGTCACGGTACCAGCGCGCGCAGGTCGCGCCGGCAGCCGGCGCCATCGAGGCCGCCGAGCGCCTGATCGCAAGCCTCGGCGTCGCGGCATCCCTACCACGCCGCTATGCGCGCCTGGACGAGATCGATACGCTGTGGAAGCCGACGAAGCTGCGGAGCAAGAGCGCCGACGGCACGGTCTTTGGGCACCTCATGCCGAAGGGTTCCGCGCCGAACGCCGGGCCGATGGTCGTGCCGCCGAAGCCGATCACCTGGGAGAAGTTCCGCGACACCGTGTTGCCGACGGCGCTGTCCATCGAGGCCCAGGTCCCAAGCGAGTCCGACCGCTTCATGGCGCTGGTCACGGCGGCCGACGACAGCGCGCCGCCCATCCTCCAGTGGGACAGTGTGGACGCCCGCAACCAGGTGTCCTGGTACTACGACACCGGCATCGACGCTGAGATCAGGCGCCGCCTTGTTGACGCCGGCGGCAGGTTCGCCGACTGCGACATTCGGGCGTCGCTGATCTGGGAGAACCGCAACGACCTGGATCTCCTGATCTACACGCCGAACGGTGATTACATCTTCTACGGCAACAAGCGCGACCGGTGTGGCGGCGAGCTGGACGTCGACCGCAACGTGCAAGGAGAGACGACGACGCCGGTGGAGAACACTCGCTGGCCGCGCGGCAGAGCGCCGGCCGGGAGGTACGAGGTGCGCGTATGGAACTACCGGTATCACGAGCCCGCGCACACCCCGGTGCCGTTCGCGCTCGAGCTCGATGTCGGCGGCGAGGTGTTTCGCTTCGAGGGGGAGGTGCCAGCCGGGTCAACCCAACGGGAACGGAACGTCGTGGAGTTCATCTACACGCCGGGCCAACGCGCCGAGATCGTGGCAACGTCGATCAATCGGGTCACCAGCAGCCCCAGCAGCTGGGGTCTGCAGCCTGGGCAAATGGTCCCCGTCACCGGCATTGCACTTTCACCCAACCTGTGGGGCGACCAGCCCCAGACCCATCACGGCAGGCACGCATTCTTCCTGCTCGAGGGTTGCAGGGATGGCTCTTCGGGCCGCGGCCGCGGCTTCTTCACGGAGACGCTGCGCAGCGAGCTGCGGGCCGCGAGGTCGACGCTGGAGGCCTACAACGCGCAGGCCGTCATCACCGGCGTCGAGGGCGCAACGGCCTGCGGCCTGGGCGTGAGCGCCAGCGCGCCGATGAACCTGAGCCTGCGCGTCACGTCGAAAGCCGGCGTGGCCTACTACAAGTTGGACCGGTGGGACTGATCGTGCTGCTGAAAGGGCGGCGGCGGCGCTGACCAAACAACCCGCAGCGGGCAGACGCCGCGCGCCGCTGCGGGTCCGATTAGAGCGGTGTGTTCGGCCTCTAGCGCCGAAGCAAAAGGAAAGACGATGACCAAAGTGAACGTGCAACTGGGCGACGAGGCCCGCGACACCGTGAGCGGCTTCAGCGGCGTGTGCGTGGCCCGCACCGAGTGGCTGAACGGCTGCTGGCGCATGACGCTGCAGCCGAAGGCGCTGGACAAGGACGGCAAGCCCTGCGAGGCGCAGACGTTCGATGATTTCCAGCTGGAGGTGACGAAGCCGAAGCTGCAGCCCGTGGGCAGCAAGGAAACGGGCGGCCCGCGCGATGCGCCCGCCCGGCCGCGTGACCCGGCGCGTGTGTGAGGCCGATCATGGGGTCGCAAGCAATGGCAATGGTCGTCGAGGACAGCATCAGCGAGTCCGGCGCCAGACTGACAACGCTACAGCTGCGTTACCAGCGCTTCGTGCACGCGGAGTTCATGACGCACCGCGTGTTCAGCCGCAACGCCAGCTCGAGCCGAGCGATCCCGGTCTCGAAGATGATCGAGCAGGTTCGAAGTGACCTGGCGATGCCGCGCCACTGGGGCAAGAACCAGACGGGCATGCAGTCCCGCGAAGAGCTGCAGGGTCAGGATCGCGAGAACGCCATCGAGCGCTGGCGCATTGCTGCTGCCGGCGCCGCCCGGCATGCGGAGCTCATGGCGAACATTGGTGTGCACAAGCAGGTGGTCAACCGCATCCTCGAGCCCTTCGTCTTCATCAGCGTGATTGTCACGGCCACGGAGTGGTCGAACTTCTTCGAGCTGCGCGACCACGAGGATGCACAGCCGGAGATCCGGACTCTGACCGAGGAGATGCGCAAGGCGATCGACGAGTCTGCGCCTGTCGAGCGACCTCGCAGGCGCCTGGAGACGTGCGCGTGGCACCTGCCCTACATCACCCAGGCCGAGCGCGACGCATGGCCGGACGACCCGATCACGCTCGCAAGGGCCAGTGCCGCGCGCTGCGCCCGCGTGTCCTACCTCACCCACGACGGCGCGCGCCCGCAGATGGAACAAGACCTGGCGCTGTACGAGCGCCTGGTCGGCGCTCGCCCGCTGCACGCCAGCCCAGTTGAGCACCAGGCCTACCCGATGCCGCTGCCCACACAGTGGGACAGGAACTTCCTCGGCTGGAGGCAGCACAGGTCTCTCGTCGAGCTCGAACACAGGATCAAGTCATGAACGGAAGAATCGCCAAGAGGCTGCGCCGCATGGCGCGCGAAGAGATGATCGAGGACCCCGCGGTGGAATACGTCGCGGGGCCCCGCAATCGCAGCACCATGGTCAACAGCCCGAACTCGGTGCGCGGCATGAACCTCGCCCTGAAGAAGGCCTACAAGAAGTCGCGCACAGCGGGCTGACTTTTTTTCGCAAGAACATCAACATTCTGTTGACGTCCAAACATCGTGTTGCTATAGTTCTCGAGCTCTAAATCAACTGCAACACAGAAAGGTTTCAAATGCCTCAGCTCATCGGTGTGGCGCGTCTCGGTCGGGACGCCGAGGTCCGCTACACGCCCAGCGGAGAACCCGTCGCCAACCTGTCGCTCGCCTTCAACTACGGGCGCAAGGGGGAAGACGGCAAGCGCCCCACGCAGTGGGTCGACGCGGCCCTGTGGGGCCAGCGCGCCGAGAAGTTGTCCGAATGGCTGCTCAAGGGTCAGCAGGTCTACGTCGTCATCGACGACGCCCACATCGAGACCTTCGAGATGCGCGACGGCGGCCAGGGCAACAAGCTCACCGGGTCGATCCAGACCATCGAGTTTGCCGGCAGCCCGCCGCAGACCAGCGGTGGCCAGCAGCAGAGCGCCGAGCCGAGCCGCGCGCCCGCCCCGCAGCGCGCGCCCGCCCCGCAGCGCGCGCCCGCCCCGCAGCGCGCGCCCGCGGCTGGCGGCAGGCCGCCCACGGCTTTCGACGACATGGACGACGACATTCCCTTTTGACGCGGCCGAGAACAACGTGATGCTGCGCGTCGACGGCAAGCCATTCAGGTGTGCCTGCGGCGCCAACGTCTTCTCCAAGCTCTCGGCCAAGACCTACTCGTGCAACGGCTGCGGCCAACAACTCGAGGCTGAATAGGCAGACCATGAAGTACGCAGCTCTTTTCGTCGTGACCACCGTCGTGACCTGGCTCTTGATGGAGCTGGTGTCGACGCAGCAGCGCCGCTGCTCCATTTCCCTCGCGCGCACCCTCGTCATGCCTGCCATCCTGGCGGCGGTCCTGGTCGGCGCCCTCCTCTTCTTCAACCTGAACCTCAATGGAAAGGCCATCTGACATGAAGAAACTGTTCAAGAAGAGCCAGCCGGTTCGCGCCAAGGGTGCGCGCGGCACGACCAGCGCAGGCAGGGTCGCCGGCATTCGCGACATGGGTCCCGGGCGCGGCGGCGGGATCTGGGTCGACGTCAACGTCGGCGAGCGCGGCAAGCCGCGCATCAAGTCCTACCGGCCGTCGGCGGTGACGCCGGCGTAGGCAGAGCCTCTGGGCAATCACATGAACCGGGGATCGCAATGAAGTTCAAGTTGTTCGCTCTTCTCGCTGCCGCGGCAGCGATGTCCGCATGCAGCGACGCAGACGTCGCGTCCGCCAATCTGTCGAAGGCGGCCGACCAGTTCGAGGTGAGCCGGCGGATCGTGTTCTACAACGGCATCACCGGCGAGTACATGCTGACCATCGAGGGCTTGTGCTCCCTCGGGAACCATGACAAGGCAGGCCAGCTGTCCGTCACCTGCAAGACGGGCGCCAAGGACTACAAGAAGCACTTCCTCGGCCTGTCGGACAACGTGACGTACTTCGTCGAGCAGGTGGCCCCGTCGGCCGCCAGCCCGCACCATTACCGCGTGGTCTTCAAGCCCCTGGCCATCGTGCCGGACGTCGAGATTCGCGAGTGACGGACTGCTCAACCAGCGCCGCCCTCGCGCGCGCATCAGACCCTCGCGAATCGCATGTCGCGGCAGCGTCTGTCAACGCCGCAACCCTTGCGGAGGCCGTGCTCTCCGCCCTCGACGGCAAGGACATGACGACAGGCGAGATCGCGAAGGCGACAGCGATCCCGCTGGTATCGGTGTCGCCGCGCATGAGGCCGCTCGAGCTGGCCGGCAAGGTGCGCAGGACGGGAGAGCGCAGGAACGGCAGCGCGGTCTGGTCGACGAGCAAACAGAACTGATGAGGCGAGCATGAGCGAGTGGACGCAATGGGGTGGCGGCAGCTGCCCGCTGCCGCTGGACCGAATTGTCAGCGCGACCCTGCGAGGAGGGGCTGTGGCAAAGAGGGTCCGCGCATTCATGCTCCGCTGGGAGCACCGCAACGCACGGGACGACATCGTCAAGTACATGGTACACGGGGGCACACCTGTTGACCCCCTCAGCGACGACCACGAGGCACTGACGTTCGGGCCGCTGAACAAGGATGCCAAGGACTCCAATCCGAAGGACGCCGCCGCCTCTGGCCGCATCCCCATGCACATGGTGCCCGACACCCTGGTGCTGTACGCCGCCATGGCGTTCGCCGAAGGGGACAGCAAGTACGTCGCCTATAACTTCCGCGTCGCCGGTGTGCGCGCCAGCGTCTACATCTCTGCGCTGCGCCGGCACCTCATGCGCTACGTCAACGGCGAGTGGGCCGACAAGAAGACCAAGGTGCCGCACCTGGCATCTGTCGCCGCGTGCGTCGCCATCCTCATCGACGGCCACGTCACCAAGACCATCGTCGACGACCGGCCTCCGCCCGTCGATCTGGGCGAGGAGGTGGACAGGGCCGAGGAGATCATCGCGCACGTCTACGCGATGAACAAGGACAAGCGCCCGATCGGCATCGAGTACACGATCGCCACGCACCCGCCCAGGGAGGCGGCATGAGCATCGGTCTCGACCGTATTGGAGGGTGGAGTCAGTCCGCCGGCGGCCGCCCGTTCTGGGCGTGCGACCCGCGGCCGGAAGATGTCCACCTGGACGACATCGTCCACGCGCTGTCTCACCTCTGTCGGTACGGCGGCCACTGCCGCAAGTTCTACTCGGTGCTCGAGCACTCGGTGCTGGTGTCCATGGTGGTGCCGACGGAGCATGCGCGCGACGCCCTTGGCCACGACTTCACCGAGGCCTACGTGGTGGACGTGCCTCGGCCGCTGAAGCGGGCACTCAAGGACTACGCCGCCATCGAATGGCGCAACTGGGTCGCGATCTGCTCAGCCCTCGGGTTCTCCGTCGATCTCCACCAGTGCGTCCACGACGCCGACAACGCCGTGCTCCTGGCCGAGAAGGCCGTGCTGCTCGGACCGTCGCCTGCTCCGTGGTCTGTGCCTGGGGAGCCTGCAGATGTCACGGTGCGCGGACTTCCGCCGCGGCTTGCTCGATGGATGTTCTGGGCGCGCTGGCATGAACTGACTGGCGCGCCGGTTCGCACCAGACTGCTGTCATCGCTGCGCTCGCGCATCGGCCTGGCCGTCTTCGATCTCCTGACCCTGCGCTTCTTGCGCTGACATCGATTCAACGAAAGGACCCATCATGGGCAAGCAAGCACTCTGCATTCGGCGATCAGACCTGGAGATCGACTTCTCCGGCATGGGCCTCCACACCATCCCCGAAAACCTGTTCAAGCTGCAGGCCGGGCTGGTCGAACGCGACATCTGCGAGACCGGCGACGAGTTCATCCAGCTCATCCCCTACATCTCCGTCTTCGACCGGCGCGGCCGGATCTTCTGCTACGAGCGCGGCGTCAAGGGCGGCGAAGACCGGCTGCACGCCAGGCTGTCCATCGGCCTGGGCGGGCACGTCGAGCATGTGCCCGGCGACGGCGAGACGCTGAACGAGGTTCTCCTGCGCGAGGCGGAGAGGGAGCTGCTGGAGGAGGTCGGCGTCAACGCAACCGTCTCGCACTTCATGGCGGCGATCTACACCGGCGCCAGCGGCAACCCCGTCGACCATGTGCATCTGGGCCTGCTGAGCCATGTCACCCTGCTCGGCGACGTCGCCAGCAACGAGCCCGGCATCATCGAGAAGGGGCGCTTCATGACCCTGACCGAGCTGCTCGGGCCGGAGAACTTCGATCGCCTGGAGCTGTGGAGCCAGGCGGTGGTGACCAGGATGAAGGAGCAGCTCAGTGAGACCCTCGGCAGGCTGCTTGGCGGTGCCGGGCGGCTCATGTTCGACGCGAACATCGAGAGCCCCACGGGCCTGGTGTCCGCCACAGCCCAGGAGATTGGCTCGATCGCCGAGGCCGTCGCAGCGAACATCGAGGCCGGCTTTGCCGTTGCCAGGATCTACGACGACCAGCCGGCCATCGAGCACCTGAACAGCATCATCTGCGAGGCGCTCGAGGCCAAGCGCAAGCTGGGCGCGCTCTAGTCCGTGTACGAGCCAAGGATCAACCTGCCCAACACGCCGGAGCGCCGGCGTCCGCTCGTCGATTGCTACATGTGCAACGTCAAGTCGGACCCGCACACCGGTGTGTACGTGGGCCCCAGGTTCAGGTGCGCAAGCTGCCACAGGAAGGTGTTTGCGCGTCTTCATCCATCCAGAAGGTAGGCGCGCCGCCAAGATGGCGGCCCGCGCAACGGACCTATGAACGCGACCGAATACCTGCCGGCGTCATTGGCCGGACGATGCGCCAACGGGTACGAACGCGGCCGGGGGCAGCGCGTCCATGCGGTGCCGCGCAGCGACGAGCTGGAGCGCAACGGCTACTGCATCACTGCGGCCCTATGTGGCGCGAGACCGGGACCACGCAGCGCCGGGTGGAGTTACTGCGGCATGCGCGTCGTGACATGCTCCAGGTGCGTCAGCAAGACGCCCAGCGCTAGGTTGAGCGGACCGCAACAGCGCGAGGAAGACCATGAGTAACACACCAACGCGGCCCGCTGTTGCGGGTCCGCTCGAACCGTCAGTTGGGCGGCCAGTGTACGAAGCCACTGACGCCGAAGGGCCGCAAGGCACCTACGGCTGCTCGTGCCTGGACCGCGACTCGGTGCAGTGCGCCGCGATCCGCTACGGCATGGACCACTACGGCGAGGCGTGCACATGCCTCTGCCACCGATGGAGCAATGACGATGACGAGTATCAGTGACAAGCAGCGCGACATCCTGCGCCACGCGCTGGGCTTTGGCCGGCGCACCCGGCCGGGCTGGCGCAACCACTTCGTGACCGGACCCGGCAGCGACGACTACGACGACTGCGAGGCGCTGGTGGCCGCTGGGCTGATGACGAAGCGCAGCGGCGGCCCGCTGTCCGGTGGCGATCCGGTGTACCGCGTGACCGACGCAGGGCAAAACCTGTTGGTGGGCCGCAAGACGCCCAACGTCGGAGCTAAGTTGCGTGCCGAAGGCACGTCAACTTGAGCGACCAGTTATGCAGCAACACAAAGAAAGGAAAGAAGTGAGCGAGTACCACAAGATTCAAAGCATCTTCAAGCGCGACATGTCCAGCAAGCGGAAGACGCTGATCGAGGGCGAATGGACACTGCCCGAATTCGAGTACCTGGCGGGCAACGTGTGGACGTTCACCGAGAAGGTGGACGGCACGAACATCCGCGTGATCTTCAAGGACGGCGGCATCACGTTCGGCGGGCGCACCGAGGACGCGCAGATTCCGGCGCAACTGGTGGCGCGCCTAAACGAGCGGTTTCTGCCGCTGGCCGCGAAGCTGGGCGAAGTGTTCGCGGACGGCTCCGCGGTGCTGTACGGCGAGGGATACGGCGCCAAGATTCAGAAGGGCGGCGGGAACTACCGGGCCGACCAGGACTTTGTGCTGTTCGACGTGCGCGTGGGCCAATGGTGGCTGCAACGCGCAGACGTGGAAGACGTGGCACAGAAGCTCGGCCTCGACGTGGTGCCGGTGATTGGAGAGGGCACCCTGCATGACGCCGTGGCTTGGGCCAAGCGCGGCATCCGCTCAACCTGGGGCGACTTCGAGGCCGAGGGCATCGTGGCGCGGCCGAAGACCGAGCTGAACACCCGCGGCGGACAACGACTGATCGCCAAGATCAAGTGCCGCGACTTTGCTGCATAACGTTCGAGGTGAGCCGGACACAACGGCCGGAAAGGAAGACGATGGAAAGCACTGACGATGGCCGGCCGTTGTGGCTCGGTTCGACCGAGGGGTTAGGCGCTGGTGCCGAAGCGAAGAAGCCGACCGCGCTGCTGGACTGGAGCCTGTACGTGGACTGCCCGAAATGCAGCTTGAGCAACAACCTGGCGAGCTGTCTGCACGACACCGAGAACACCATCGCGCGCCACATCTTCACGAACGCCTGGGACAAGCTGGAAGGCTGGGAAGTGACGTGCGAGGGTTGCGAACACGAGTTCACCATTGAGCGCGTCGAATACTGATGGCGCCTAACGCCGAATTGAGCCGCCGGCCGCCTGCGGGCGGTCGGCTCGAATGACCTGTTCGGCCTCTGGTGCCGAAGCGAAAGGATGGGCATGAGCAAGCAACTGACGTTCGATGAGTTCCGCGCTGCCAACGTGGCGCGCTGCATCAAGTGGCACCCGCAGGGCATCGACTCGTGGAGCCCGAGCGACTGGTTGACCGCCGTGACCGGCGAACTGGGCGAACTGGCCTCGCTGCTGAAGATGCGCAACCGTGAGCGCGACGGCCTGCCGGGCAACAAGTTCAGCCCGACCGACAAGCAGGTGGCCGACGAGCTGGCTGACGTGCTGACGTACCTAGACCTGCTGGCCGCAACGCTCGGCGTGGACCTGGGCCGCGCCGCCGCACAGAAGTTCAACGAGGTCAGCGAGCGCGTCGGGTTCCCTGACCGCATCGAACTGGCGTGAGGCCGAACGTTCGAATTCAGCCGCCCGCCTTGGCGGGTCGGCTGGAATGAGGGGTTGTGCCCCTCTAACCGGAGCGAAAGGAAGATGGAATGCGACCCCTCGTGATCTACCACGGCAACTGCGCGGACGGCTTTAGCGCCGCGTGGTGCTTCTGGCGCAAGTACGGTACTGGCGCCGACTACGTGGCTGGCGTGTACCAGCAAGACCCGCCCGACGTGACGGGCCGCGACGTGTACCTCGTGGATTTCAGCTACAAGCGCGGTGGTGGAGCAGATGCTGAAGGCCGCGAACAGCGTGACGCTGATTGACCACCACAAGACAGCCATCGAAGACCTGCAAGCGCTGTTCATGCAGGACTCGTGGACTGGCGAGCCGAAGCAACTGGCGCACTTCACGGACCTACAGCGCAGCGGCGCCACGCTGGCGTGGGACTACCTGTTCCCGGGCGAGGACCGGCCGCTGCTGCTGGGCCATGTGGAAGACCGCGACCTGTGGCGCTTCAAGCTGCCGGGCACGCGCGAGATTCAGGCGTTCGTGTTCTCGCACGAATACAGCTTCGAGCTGTGGGACAAGCTGATGAGCGCCGACCAAGTGGAACTGCTGAAGATGACCGCGGCCGGCGCCGCCATCGAGCGCAAGCACCTCAAGGACGTGGCCGAGCTGGTGGCCGTGTGCAAGCGACGCATGGTGATTGGCGCCTACGACGTGCCGGTTGCGAGCCTGCCGTACACGCTGGCAAGCGACGCGGCGCACCTGATGGCGCAGGGCGAGCCGTTCGCGGCCTGCTACTGGGACACGGCCGAGGGCCGCGTGTTCGGCCTGCGCGCCACCGACGATGGCGTGGACGTGTCGGAGGTGGCGAAGCAGTACGGCGGCGGCGGCCACGCCAAGGCGGCCGGCTTCAAGGTGCCGCGTGGGCATGCCCTGGCGGTGGCGTGAGGCTGGGGCACAACGTGGAGTTCAGCGGCGTGCCCGCTGGGCATTTGAGCAACCACCCTGCTGGCGGCACGTCCGCTGGAACGCAGGGTTAGGCGTCGTTGGCGCCGGAGCGTGACCATGTTGGTTCTGAAAGATGAGGTTCGGACGGCGCGCAAGTTCTACGACTGCGACGCCAGCGAGATGTGGCGCAGCTACGGCCCGCCGCGAGACGCTGTGACCGCCGATGAACGGCTCGTGCTGGAAGGCGTGGAGGCCGACAAGTGGAAGATCAGGCCGGGCCAGCGTTACCGCTGTGTCGTGATCCGCGACGGCCGCGAGCTGGTGACGCAGCGCGCCCGCCTGGACATGGACGCGCTGTGCCAGCGACACGACCTGTATGACGACGCCTAACGTCGGAGTTGAGGCGCCTTTGACGGCGCAACAGGAGCATGCAAATGGACAAGACTGACCTGCCGGCAAAGGTCGCCTCGAACGACCAGTTAGGCGTGGCTGAGAAGCGCACCAACCGCTGCAGACTGACCGAGTGCCAGGGAAAGCCACGGTGCGCGACGTGCGTTGCGCTGGACGCGGCCTATCCGCCGTCGCCACCGCCGCAGACTTTCGGGATCATCGACCCGGACTACGCTCGTGTGTTCACACAGGCCCGCATCATCGCGTGGCAGTACGGCTACGCCTGCTTGGCACACGGTAGCTTCACGCGCGACCTCGACCTGCTGTTGGTGCCGTGGACCGACGCCGCACAGGCCGATGATGTTGACTACTTCGCGCCGCGCATCGCGGGAGCTGCCGGCCTGAAGGTCAGCCCACATCCGCCGAGCGTGAGGATGCACGGGCGAAAGACGTGGACGCTGCTGTTCCCCGGCTTCGCCGATGCGCGCTGGGTGGACCTGTCGGTGTTGACGCCTAACGTGCGTTGATGGACATGTCCGATAACCCAACCGCCTGCGCCTGGCGCATAAGCACAACTTTCTGTTGACTGGACAAACCAACTGTATAGAATCACACCATCGACTCAATGAACCCAAGCCGATGAACGCAGACAGCCCAGAGCGAGACCCCGTGGCCAAGGCCACGGCAGACATCTTCGAGATGATCGCCTCGGCTTCAGCGGTAAAGGGCGACACCTTTGCTCAGGTCACAACCGCCTGGTTCGAGGCCCTGCAGGCCATAAGGATGATCGCCAGCATCAGGGTCGAGGCTTCCTCGAGCAACGTGGACGTCTCCGCCAAGTGCGACATCGTGGCTCACCTCGTTGGCGCCTCGTCGTCGCGATTCGCAGGGCTGCTCCCCGACGGAGACCGGGACGAGGCGATGAACCTGGCGAAGCGCCTGATGAGCATTCTGGAGGCGGCCCGGGAGGCTGTCTCCGGTGCAGCAAAGAAGTGACGACGATGGTGTGCCCTGGCGAATGGAAGCGTCGCTACGCCGCGGTCATGGTCAGGGACGGCGGCCTCGATGCCAAGGCCGCGAACGAGGCCGCAGAGCAGGCCTTCATCTTGGCGGACGAGTACCTCACGCCGGAGGACGCGGCGGCCGACGAGATGAGCTACTGGGTGGAATGATGAGCATGAGCGCAGATGCCCTCGCCTACAAGTGGGCATACGAGCACATCATGCGGGAGCCTATCCGAGAGGGGGACGTGAGATGACCATCGCAGAAAAGAGGGGGCTCCGCGATGCGGCGCTGACGCGCATCCTGGAGATCGACGCCGAGCTCGCGGAGATGCGCCGAATGTGGGCGGCCGAAGGGATCCAAACCCCTTACGCGAAGAGAGCCGGTCTCGAAGCCGAAAGGACCAGGCTCAATCTCAAGCTGCACCAGCTGCGCGTGGCCATCCGCGCGCTCGAGAAGGAAGAAAAGGAGCTGAAGAAGGCCAAGTTCAGCACCGTGCTGGTGAGCCTGCTGATCGATCGCGGGCACGGCGATCTGGTGCGCGAGGCGGAGCGCGCATCGCTGGAAGCGATCATCACGCCGAAATGAGCATGGCTGCCGAAGAAGACCAGAAGGAGGTCAGGCTTCATGTCACCACGCCGGTGGTGCGTAGCATGCTGCGCACCCGGTATGCGTCGCCGGAGTGGGCCCTCATGGAGGAGGTGGCCCCCAACACCGGCGGCGGAACCAGGTACGCCGACGCCATCGCCGTGAACCTGTGGAGCAGCCGCGGGCACGCCATCCACGGCTTCGAGATCAAGGTCAGCCGCAGCGACTGGCTGCGCGAGCTGAAGGACCCATCCAAGGCCGACACCATCGCGGGCTTCTGCGATCACTGGTTCATCGTGGCGCCGAAAGGCGTGGTCAAGGACGGCGAGCTGCCGCCGACGTGGGGGCTGCTGGAGGTGCGCACCTCCGGGCTCGTGGCCGTCAAGCAGGCGCCGAAGATGGAGGCCAGGCCCGTCACGCGCGGCTTCTTCGCGTCGATGATGCGGCGCGGCTACGAGCTGCTCGACGCCACCGCCGAGCGCAAGGTGCTGGAGGCCAGGGCCGAGATCGATCGGCGCGTCAGGGATGAGGTGGAGCTCCGCGTGCGCGAGTCCTCGCGCGAGCTGGAGACGCTGAGGAAGCATCTCGCCGACCTGAAAGAGAAGACCGGCATCGAGATCAGCCGGTACAGCGGCCCGCCGGCGGAGGCGATCAAGCTGGCTCAGCGGCTGCAGAACATCGGCGGCTACTACGGCGGCGGCGATGGCCTGGCAGGCCTGGCGCGCCTGGCGGATCAGCTGGCCAGGGCAGCCGGCACGGTGCGCGAGGCACTCGACGAGTGCGGGTTGTCCCCAGAGAAGGAGAAAACCACGTCGTGAGCGACGACACCGTCTGCATCCAGGGGATCGCGGCCATGATCGGCTGCACGCGCGAGCACGTCACCAAGCGCGTGGTGCGCAAGGCTGGGTTCCCCAGGCCGGTCGTGGAACTGTCAAGGAAGACCAGGCGGTGGGACCGCGCCGCGGTGGCCGCATTCCTCAAGCCGCGCGCGGGCGGTCGCCCAAGAGCGTCCTGACCAGGCGCTCGCGGTCAACGCCCATCGCCCGCCAGGCCGACCTGGAGGCATCGGCCGCTGTGTCGGTCATGTAGTGCCGGCGCAGCACCTCGACGTCGCTGTTACCGGTCACGCCGAGCAGCTCGTCCTCGCTGAGCACGCGCTTGAGCATCAGCACCGATGTGCGCTTCATGTCGTGGAAGTTCAGGTCCGGCACGCCAGCCAGTCTCTTGGCGCGCCGATACAGCGTGTCACGCGATCCCGGGCTGACGCTGAAGTAGCGTCCGCGGCCAAGGCACTTGCGCGCCAGTAGGACCAGCGCCTTCGGCAGGATCGGTACCGACTTGTCGTCGTTCGTGATGTAGCGGGTCTTGTGCCTTGGGATGCGCGCCACCATGCGGTCGAGGTTGATGCAGTCGTCCCCGAGCTGCAGCACCTCCTGCGAGCGCAGCGTCGTGCGCAGGGCCAGCATCAAGGCCAGGCCGACCTCCGAGGACTTCGTTGTCTCTGGCCTGGTGGGGTGGTAGCCCAGCTGCCTCAGGATGCGCCTGAGCTCAGTCCACGACGCCTTGCGCCGGCGCGCCACGCCCTTGCTACCTCGAATTGGGCCCAGGTCGCGGAACGGGTCGACGTCTGTCCAGTGCCAGTCCGGATGGCGCGCGCGGGCCCACACGGCCTTCAGCAAGGCCTCCTCGCGGGCAACGCTGGGCGGAGAGATCTCCGCCAGCCGGCTCCGCCGCACGGTCGCCATCTCGCGCGGCCTGAAGTCCGCCAGCGGCAGATCTACCAGGCCCATGGCCTCGAGCCGGCGCTCAATGGCCAGCAGGCGGTTGACATCCCACCTGCCGCCGTCTCGGCCCGGAGCCACCTCCTCGCGGAAGCGCTGCAGCAGCTGGCGCACGGTGCGCCTCGGAAAGCCACCGGAGCGCAGCGCGACGATATCTGCCTCGCGCCTGGCAGCCTCGGCGCGCGCCTCGTCCTCGGTGTCGCGGGTGAAGTTGTCGGTGACGACCTCGCCGCCGACCTTGATTCTGATCTCGGCCTTCCAGTGCCTGCCGACCTTGCGGATGTACGCCATGAGCCCTCCTTGGCGGAGTGGCTGGCGGAATCCTGCTCCGCCATTGCGCCCGGAACGGTCCGCAACAGCCCGGCATTTCCGCCAGTCCAGCGCCGCGGTGGCCGCACTCTACCAGGGAAATCATTGATCTGACAGGAGGTTTTTCGAGTCCGGACTTGGTGCCCGTGGTGCCGACGGCGAGACTCGTTCCTCGAGTGCTGGTGCGCCCCTCCGGCCGATTTGGCGGAGAGGCCCTCCGCTATAGCTTCACGGCGCGGAAGTATAGCGGCCCCTGAATTCATTGTTACGCCACCATTTCTTCTTCACATTCGAAAGAGGCGCGACCAGAATCGCTGCGTGGTACTCGCCTTCATCGCCTTCGCCGCGCTCTGCGCCTTCATCGCGTACGCACCGGCGGAGCTCACGAAGGCTCTCCTCGCTGGAGTGTGGGCTCTGATGGCCATCGGCATCGTGGGTACCGTCGGGTGCGCGATCATCGAGCAGGCCTCGAGGTAGCCCAGGCCATCTGGGGGGGGCGCCTGTGCGGCACCACGCCAGGCGCGTTGCGCGCAGGCCGCTCGGCCTATAATGCGCACACCATGATCCCCCCGCTTCCACGACCTCCTACCTCTGGGTGTATTGTCAGCCCGGTAGACGGCCGCCCTCGGAAGGCGGAGGCCGCTGGTTCGAATCCAGCCACCCAGACCACACGGCCATGAACACGGCCGGTGTAGCTCCAATGGCAGAGCGCTCCCTTCGTACGGCAGAGGTTGCGGGTTCGATTCCTCGCCACCGGCTCCACGCCCACGCCGCGCGCTGGCGAGGTTGCGCATCCTATTGACGCTCCATCAGGAGCGGACGCCCATCCGGTAGGGCGCCGGGCTGTAACCCCGTGGTCGGCTAGTTCCGTCGAGGTTCGAATCCTCGTCGCTCCACCAAATAGCGCGCGCTGCGACGCCACATCTGGAGCGCTAGACCTCCAAGGGCGCCGTATCCGGGGTGTTAGGACGCGGAGCAGCCTGTAAAGCTGCCACCCGAACTACCTCTCTTCCAGCGCGGCCACGGCCCGATTCAGCGCCGCCATGCGCGCGGTGATCTTGGCCTCGATGGCCTTGACCTCCTCCCGCGGCGCGCCGGCCTTCACCAGCTCGCTCTTCTGCTTGCGCAGCTTCTGCACCTGGCGCTCGGCATGGTTGGCCTGGGTGATCAGGTAGGCCTGCGGGTTCTTCAGCCGCAGCTCGTTGGCCTCGGCGTGGCGCCCGTCGTTGCGCAGCCCCTTCAGCTCGGTCTCGAGCTCGTTCAGGCGCTCGACGTTGGCGTAGAAGGCATTGCCCTCGCTGGCCTGGCTGCGCGCGTTGCCGACAAACCTGCCGACCAGCGGGACCTTGTAGATGGGCACGGTCTCGCCGTGCGCCGCGCCCAGCAGTGACTGCTCGACCTTGCCAAGCTCGCGACCGACGCCGCCCGTCAGCTGGCCGATGAGGTAGTCGATCTGGTCCGGCGTCGGGCTCATGACGCCGGCCGTGTACCTCGTGCCGCCGCTCAGGTAGTTGATGGCCTCGGCCACCACCTTGCCCACGGTCGACGACGTGTCGCGCGCCAGCGTGTAGCCGGGGATCGCCCTGTTGCTCGACTCCCTGGCGATCGGCCGGCCGCTCCAGTCGCGGTTCTCGGTCAGTGCCACCAGCGGGTCCAGCGCCGTCGGCGACAGCGTCTGCATGCTCATGCCGGCGTTGCCGATGGGGTTGAAGGCGTCCGCAAGCGAACCCGCCAGCCCGAGCGCGCGCTTCGTTGTGTCCTTGAAGCCGGACAGCGCCCACGCCGTGGTGGTGCGGCCGATGTTCGGGATGACGTGCAGGCCCAGCGGGAGCGGGATCGTGATGTACTTCTTGTCGCCCACGGGGATGATCAGGCTGCGCTCGCGAGCCCACTCGGGCGGGTCATCCTCGCCGAAGCCGGCCGCGGCCAGCGCCAGCGCCTGGATGCTGCCGAGGAGCATGCCGCCGTAGACCACCTTCTTGCCCAGGCCGGACAGGCGGATGGTCTTGGGCTTGCCGGGATCCATGTCGAACAGCACCTGGCCCAGCCGAGCCGTGCCCTGCGCGCTGGCGTTGAAGAACGCGTACAGTGCGCCGGCCTGCTGCGCCACCTGGCCCTTGCGGTTGAAGTTCACCGTCAGGTTCTTCGCCAGGCTGGCCGCGCGCTCCTTGCTCATCCCGGCGTCCAGGCCGGCCTTGTAGGTGGCCAGGCGCACGCCGTTCTCCATGGCCTCGTTGTAGTCCGACAGCCAGTCGAAGATCCACTTCGCGCCGCGCTGCGCGGCCGCCAGCGGCACCTTCAGCGCGCCGTTGGCGGTGAAGATGCGGCCCAGCTTGGAGTCCATCCAGGCCGTCGGGTCGAGCGCGCGCTCGATGGCCTTGGCGCGGTCCTCGCTGGTGCGGAACAGGTCGCGGTAGCCGGTCTGACCTCCGGCGCCCTGGAAGTCCTCCCACAGGTGCGCCCAGTCCGACGAGGCCTCGCCGCCCTTGCGCACGGCGCGCAGGTCGCCGTAGATGCCGCGCAGCGCCGACAGCGTCTGCATCGCGATGGCCTTCTGCTTGCCGGCCAGCTCGGTCGATCCCAGGTTGACCATCGCGCCCTGTACGTCGCGCACCAGGTTGACAACGCCGAACACCGGGTTGTACTGGGTGTTCACGCTCGCGAAGTAGCGCGTGAGCCTGGCGCTGGCGCCCATCAGCCCCTCCAGCGCGGCGGCATCCAGGTTCTTCAGCGCCTCGGCCATGCGCATCGCGCGCTCGTTCTTCTCGTTGAAGATGACAGCGCGCTCGCTGACGTTGCCCTCCTCGTCGGCCATCTTCGTGACCACCACGTTGGGCTGCTGCTTGAACAGGTTGTTCGGCCGGTCCTCGACAAGCCCGGTCTTCTCGTTGAAGACGCGCTCGGTCGGGATGTGGGTGTCGACCTTCCAGAAGTCCTTGTTGTCGTACGTCGCCGCCAGGCCGAACAGCGCGCGGGACACGCGGTTCTTCTCGCCGCGCACGATGGTGCGCTCGCGCTGCATGGCGATGTTGGCCAGGATGTCGACGACCTTGCGCGTCGAGCCAGTGCGCCCCTTGACTTCCTTGCCCTTGATGCTGAAGCCCTGTCCGGTGCCGCCGCCGGAGTGGCCGCCCTCGTCCTCGCGCATCAGCGGCACGTAGTGCTGGAACATCTCACCCCAGCTGCGCACCTGCTTCTTCGACACCAGCTCGTAGTCAACCATCAGCTTGCGCGTCTTGGCGATCATGGCGTCGACCTTCTCGGCCGCGGCCTTGAGGTGGTCGAGCTTGTCCACGCCCAGCTGGTCGAAATAGGCGTCGGCCTCGGCATCGGTCATGCCAGAGCCGCCGTCCTTCAGGTCCGGGTTGCGCTGGCGGATGACAGCGTTGGCCTCCTTGGCGTGGCGCGCGTGCAGGTACTCGTCGAGGTCGGCCAAGGTCAGGCCGCGCTCGCCCATGTCGGCGATCAGTGGCTCGAGCTCCTTGTGAACGAAGTCGTCCGTGCGCTTCGCGGCGCGGCCGTGGAACAGCTCCTCCTGCAGGTAGACGTTCAGGTCGTCGCGCAGCGTGCCGTGCGCGTCCTTCACGGCATCGACCACGCGCTTGGTGTCGATGTGCTTGTCCTGCAGCTTGTAGACCAGGTCGTCGAACTTGCTCGCGCCTGGCGAGGCCCAGTGCTCTTGAGCGCTGTTTACTCCGCCCAAGCCGCCGTCAAGAGCACGGCTGGCGCTGTAGAAGGTGCCCACGACATCCACGTCGTTGCCATCGAAGATGACGTAGTTGTAGGTGCCTGCGCCACCAGCGCGGCTGCCACCGTCCAGGTACTTGATGCCCCTGATGCCGAACTCGGCCAGCATCTCGCTGGCCGCGCGCTGCGAATCGACCGTGCTGTCGCCACCACGTCGAACCTGCAGGGCAAGCGCGTGGTAGAGGTGCGAGCCGACGTAGTCGTTCATCGCGGCGCGGGCGAACGGGCTGTCGTCCTCCTGCGAGTTGGCGATATCGACCAGCGCGCGCCGCACATCTTCAGGCTGCTCGCTCAACGGCTTGTCCCACAGCAGCAGCTCGTCGTCGCCTGGGATATTGACTTCGTAGAGCTGGCCCGCGGCTTCCTCGTTGATCGCCTTCACCACGGCGGCGTTGCTGGCCAGCGCACGCACGGCCTCGCCGCGCTGCTTGGTGGCGTCGAACGGCGAGCGGGCCATCTTGTCGGCCGCTTGGATGATGGCCTTGCGGACCGCGTCCTCACCATTGCCGGCCGCTGCGCCGACGATGTCGAGGAAGTCCGCCGCGCTGGTGGCCTCGCCGTAGCTGACGCCCAGCGCCCTGTTGGCGGCGTCCATCACGCGCACACCGAGAGGCCCGCCCTGCAGCTTCTGCCGATAGAACTCGGCGACTTCCTTCTTGCCGGCGAAGTAGAGGCCCCAGCCGTAGGCCTGCGCCCCCTCGCCGGTGCCGATCTTGTCGGTGCTGAACTGGTCGATGCCGCGGATCGCAGTCCCGTGGAACGCACGCGCGCGACTGAACGCCACCTCGGGCTCCATCCTGGCCTGCCGGCGCAGCCGGTCCATCTCCTGATCCGGTCCGAACCGCCTCTTCAGCTCGTCCTTGTACTTGTACGAGATTGGCACCATCGTGCCGGTGAGGAAGCCGCGCTGCGCCTTCGGCCCGCCGCTCCAGCGTTGGGGGCTGGCGAAGTGCGACATGAGCGGCTCGCGGTTCGAAACGCCGCCGCCCAGGTCGAACACCACCGGCACGCGATCCACGCCGGCGTCGCGCAGCGCCATCATGCGGTGGCGGCCCTCGTGCCCCCTGGTGACGAAGATCTTGCTGTCCTGTAGCTCACCGATCAGCATGATCGGCTGGTCCTCGTAGGCCAGGCGCTCGCGGTCCAGTGGCTTGTTCTCCGACTCGAGCCGCGCGACGCCATCATCAGGCGTCGTGGCCGCCAGGAAGTCGCTCGGCGACACCCATGCGGCGTAGGCCTTGGTCCTGGTGTCGTCCATCGTGTAGGCGTAGCGCGACATCAGATTGTCGATGCGCTTGTCGGTCCAGCGGGCCGCGCTCTTGGTGATGTCCTTGCTCTTCGGGTCGAACTCGCCGCTGTTGCCGATGGCCGACTTCACCTGGTCGGCTTTGAACGCGATGTAGTGCGTCGTGCCCGCATCCACACCGGCCATCGCATTTTCGCGATGGCTGTCCGCCCCCCATTTTCTCGAAACGGTGTGGTCGATGATCCCGTCGTACCCGGCCGCCTGGATCGCCCTACGGATCACTTCGCCGGAAATCATGTCACCGGTACGCAGGTCTTGCATGTAGGCAGCGACATTGCGCGCCTTGGCGACGAGCACCCCGGCGGGCGCGCCATCGTAGGCCGACTCCATGAGGTCGGACAACTGAATATCGACCTCGCGCGACGGCTTCGCGTCGGCGCCTCGCGTGTCGATTTCCTGCTGACGCACCGCCTTGTCGATGTGCCTGGCGAACTTCCTGGCGGCGCGGTCATCCATGTGTGACTCGTCGCCACCGAGAACAAGAGGGTTCTCGATGCGCAGGTACAGCGGCATCACGTTGGGGGCGCCGCCACTCAGCTCTTTGCGGGCGCGCTCAACGGCGCGCGGGTCGTCGTACTCCCAGCCGCGGTCCAATGCGATCTGCTCCGCGCGTCGCGTGATGCGAGACGTAAGGTCCGGCCCCTCACCGGCGTAGTTCTCGCTGACATCCACCTTGCTGGATGTCGCGTAGATGCCGCGACCGAAGTCATTCTCGGCGCTTGTCTTGCGCGGCTTGAAAGCTTCGAACTCGTGGGTTGACCCGTGATACACAACGAGCGGGTTGCCGTTCTCGTCGACGACTTTCGAGCCCCCGAACCAGGCCTTGAACTCCGGGGTGTCGGTGACATCCCTGGCAGCAGACTTCCTGACCTGTTGACCTTCCTGCGCCTCGTTCGCAGCCCTCAAGCGCGCCCAGTCGTCGCGGTCCAGCACCATGGCCGAGGCCATGTCGGCGCTCGCCAGCAGCGCGGCGTCCAGCCACGACGGCGCGGTGCCGCTCTCGAAGCCGAGCAGCGAGGTCTTCACCCAGTCCTTGAACCGGCCCCACAGGGTCTTGCCCTGGTAGCGCTTGCCGGCCATCCAGGCCTGCAGGTGCGGGTCGGTCAGCGCGCGCACAAAGAACTCGTCCGGGCTGCGCGAGGCCTGGTCCAGGGCCAACATCGTCTTGTCGTCGGCCATCTCCTCGCGCCACGCGATGTCGCGGAACTCGCCCCACAGCATGCGCAGCTGTTCCATCGCCTCGGCCGCCCGCGGCGCAGGCTGCTTCAGCAGCGCATCATTGCGTCGCAGCATGCTCATGCTCAGGCTGCGGTAGCGGGCTGCCACGGCGACGTGCAGCGCCTCGTGCAGCACGGTCTCGTGGCTCAGCCCGGCGCGGCCATCGGCAGTGAACAGCGTCAGGTGCGGCAGCGGACGAAGCTCCACCAGACCGCTGACGTTGAGCTTGCTCTTGTCGTCCACGGTCAGCATCACGCCCTTGCCGGGCAGCAGCTTGCCGATCTCGGCGGCCAGTGCGCGCAGCTCCTGCGGGCCGTTGGCGGCAATCTCCGCCATCGCGGCCTTCAGCGCGTCGTGGCCGGCCGGGTTGGTGGCGCCATTGCCGCGCAGCAGCTTCTCTGCGGCAGGGCTCACGCGGCTGCCCATCACCGACCTGCTCAGCGGCACGGCGCGGCCGAGCGTGGTGCCGGCGCGCGCGGGTGCGGCGGCCAGCGCAGCGGCAGCGCCCATGATGAAATCGCGGCGGGTGGACTTCAGGATCGGCGTCGTCAGAGACTTCAGCGTCTTCGATTCGAGGATAGCTCGCTCGGGGAAGATGCCGCGCTGGTACTCCTTGTCCCAGGCGTCGACTTCTTCACGGCTGGCGCTGGCCGGCGGCGGCTCGCCGGTCTCGTAGCTGTAGACCGGCTGCCAGTTGTTGGCCTTGACCGGGCCCACGCGCTGGAACGTGCGCCCGGTCAGCGTGTAGATCTTGCCGGTCTTGGTGGACAGCAGCTTGTCGCCGACGTTGAGCGACCACTCGTGCTGGCGCGAGAGCAGCTTGCCGTACTCGAGGCTCGCGACCATCTTGCTGCGCCAGTCGCCCAGGAACTGGCGGAAACTGTCGTCGTCGCGGCTGGCGGACTTGGTGACGTCAGCCAACAGGGCATTCGCAGTTGCGACCTGGTCTTCGGTCGGCAGCACGTTCTTCGGGTCAATGAAGGCGCGCTTCGAGTACGGCACGAAGTCGTCGTCGCCAGGCTTGGGAGTGGAGCGGTCGGCACGGCGGATGTGGCGGCCGTTGAAGAACCAGCCGGCCTGCATCAGAAGCTCGGCCATCAGAGCCGGACGCGCCGCCTCCGAGAACATCTGCGCATGGGTCAGGAAGGCGTTGAACTCGCCGCGCGGCCCGAATGCGTAACCCTCCGGAGTGTGGCCGAAGTAGTCGTGAACGAACCTGATGACGTCGTTGTAGCTGAGCTTGTAGCCGTGCAGCGTCATGCCGGACGGGCGCAGCACACGCAGCGTTTCCTGCGCGCCGCCGCTCCCAAGGGCAGAGCCAGTCTTCAGGAAGTACAGGTGCTTGTTCTTGACCACGTCCGCGGTCATCTCGCCGGCATTGGCGTATGGCTCGCCCTGGCCATCGAACGGCTCCACGTCGATGCCGTGATCCAGGATGGCCCTGGCTTGCTCCATGAGCTCGCGCTCGAACACGCGGTAGGTGCGCTCGATCTCCGGCGAGTCAGGATCCTGGTCCGAGGCATCTTCGTACCGATCGCCGAGGTCCTGCATGAGCCTGGTCGGCAGCGGCCTGTTTTGCGGCGGCACCACTGGCTCGCGCCCCATAGCGCGCAACATCTCGTCCGCCAGTGCGGCGGCGTCCGGGTTGCGGACCACGTCACGCGCAGCGCTCGCGCTGGCCGAGCCAGCCAGCCTGATCGAGCGCGGCAGTGAGCTGTCGAAGTCTACTCCTTCTTCGCCTTCGAGAAGTTCACTGCCTGCATCCGGTACACGTCCTGCGTCGTCTTGCCGTCCGTCTCCTTGATAGCGCGCAACTGCTCCTTCAACCGCTTCACGTACGGGTCGTCCGAACCATGCTTCGCCTCGAGCCTCTTGATCTGAACCTGCAGCGATTGAGCCAATGAACTCGCCATAGCTTTCCTTTCCGACGACAACCGTGTCGTACATCAGCGACGCAGAGTGCGCCACGCCATCGAGCTGCTCGACCTCGCGAGCGATCTCGTGCAGCCGCTCGGCCTTGTCCTCGAGCTCAGCCTCGAGCCCGCCATCTTCCAGCAGTCGAGCGCGAGCCTCTTCGTCCCAGCGCGCGCTGATCTCCGGCACGTACTGTAGCCGCACGCCGATGAACTTGTCGTCGCCACGGGTGCGCGGGTCCACCACCATGGTGAAGCCGTCCTGTCCGCGCGAGGTGAAGGCCTCCAGCACCGGCATGGCCTGATCCAGGCTGCGCTTGTCCTTGAAGTAGATCTCGACGCCAGGGCGGGCGTTGGCGTTCGACTCGTTCGGAGGCACCACGCGCGAGACGAAGATGTCCCACTGGTCGTTCTCGGCGGCCAGGCGCGCGATCTCGGCCATGGCCATACGCGGGTCGTGGCTGGCGCGCATCGCCGTCCACTCGGTGTCGAAGCTGCTCTCCACCGTGCCGGCGTACAGGCCCAGCGTGGGCGCGGCCCGGGCCGCCAGGACGCTGTCGTCGCCGGACAGGATGCTGATCACCCGCGCCTGCGCCAGCGACATGTCCTCGCTCGACGGGCGGCGCTCGCCCTGCTGGATGCTCCAGCCGGCGATGTAGCGGTCCACCGGCGTCTTCTCGATCTGCTCCTCGAAGGAGCCACCCTCGCCGGTCTTCGTGGTCCAACCCTTGCGGCCCCACAGTTCCTTCTCGACGAACCAGGCCACGGCCTGCAGGTCCGGCGGATCGATGTCGATGCCGCGCTCCTTCAGGCGCTTCGACACGCGGTCCATCACGGCCGCGCCGAAGCCGAAGGCGCCGGTCACGTCCTTGCCCTTTGCGTCCCAGGTGCCGGTCACGCCCATCTCCGCCGGCGGCGGGATGCGCGGGAAGCTGGCGCCACGCACCATGTCCGCGGCGCGGCGCAGCATGCGCGCAGCCCAGACGTCGATGGTGGCCATGTTCGATTGGCCGATCAGGTTCAGCGCGAAGTTGCGCGCCTTCGGCGCCGTGCCGGGCTCGATCAGCCGCCACAGGTCCAGCATGGCCCGCATGGCCTTGTCGCTGTTCATGCCGTACAGCTTGCCGCTGGCCTGGCGCACCTTGTGCTGGTTGGGGAACTTGGAGACCGACTTGCCGGAGTCGACCCACTTCTGGAAGCGCGCCAGCTCGTCGTTGAAGTCGCCGCGCAGGAAACGCCGCATGGCGTCCAGCGAGAATGCCCAGTTGGTGTCCACCGGCGTGTTGGGGCTGGTCGCGCCCAGCAGGTCTGCCAGCAGGTCTCCGAAGCCGCCGTACTCGCGGCGCAGCACCGCGGCCACGTTGCGGTACCAGGTCTGATGGGCGACGATGGTCTGCGCGTTCTTGTCGCCTGCGTTGGCGCGGTCGAGCACCTCGACGATCAGGCCCTCGAACTTGTCGGCCACCTTCGCCAACCACGCTTCGTCGCGCTTCGGCGGCGCACGCTTGGCGCCAGGCGGCTTGTTGAAGTTGTAGGCGATGGGCTGGAACTTCGGGTACTCGGTGCCCGGCCTCGGCAGGCCGGTCTCCGGGTCGATCTTGAGGGCCACGCCGATCAGCTCGATTGGCGCCCAGCCCTCGCCCTGCGGGAAGCGCATCTTGTCTTCGCGCGCCTTCTTCAGGACGGCCTTGACCTGCTCGTCGCTCAGGCCCAGCAGGTCGGCGTCCTTCTCGACTGCCGCGACCTCGGCCGGCGTCAGGCGCGCGGCCTTGCCGGATGCGCGGTCCTCGCGATCGATGTCCAGGCGGTACTCGCGGCTTTCGCTCTTGCGGATGTCGGCGTCGGTGGCCGAGTACTCCCCGCCGTTGAAGTCGGCGCTCTTTAGCTGGTTGGGATCGAAAGCGACGAACGAGTCTGCTGGGCGCCCCCAGTACAGAGATCGGCCGCCGCCGTCGTCGCGCACCTCACGCAAGATGGCCCCGTCGTTGCCGTACTTGCGCGCCTCGCGGACGGCGCCATCGGTGGACTGGTAGTGGTCCTCCGCCTCGACAACCTCGCCGCCCTTGGACATTGCCAGGGCAAATGCGTCCTCGCGATCATCGAAGTAGGCGCGACCGTCGTCGGAGTACACATGCTCCTGGTCGCCGTCCTCGTCGGTCGTGACGACGGCCCACATGCCGGCGCGCGACCCGTCCCAGTTGGCGCCCTCGAAGTTCTCCTCCTGCGGGTTGCGCAGGTTGATGAAGAGGGCGTAGACGCCAGAGAGGTTGCGCCGATCATTGAGTGCGTCGTCTCCCAGCACCTCGGCCTCGGCCTCAGCCTCTTCGCGATCGTCGAACGATACAGCCCACTCGGTGCCGTCCACCCACCCCACTCGCCCGCCCCAGTACCGGTTGACCGACCCGTCGCGCACGTAGTACTTGTCGCCGGACTGGCTAACCTCGTACAGAACGTCGTCTTGCTCGGCAACATCATCGGCCCGGAACGTGCCGCCAGACCGGCGCAACCTGGCGTAGCTCGTGGCCATGTCCTTGTCGGACGTGGTGAAGATGCCGAGATCGCCACGGCGGGAACCGCTCGGCGCACGGAACACCGCGAATCCTCCGGTGTCCGTGCCGTGGTAGACCACCAGCGGCTCGCCGTTCTCGTCGACAGCCTTGGACACGGCGCCATCTGCATCGGCCCAAACGCCGGACTTGTCGCCGGCAAAGGCCTCCCAGTCGCCGAACCACTTCTTGAACGACGGCGTGCGGACGTGCAGCCACTGGCGCTCGTTCAGGTTGGTCGGCTTTCCGTTCGGGGCCTTCATCCAGGTCGGCTTGCCCTCGTGCTCGGCACGCACGGCGGCCAGCTGCTCTGCAGGCGTGGCCAGGCGCTCGCGGCTGAAGCGGGTGTAGGAGCCGATGCGCTCCATCTCGGCGTTCGCCTGCTCGCGTGAGTCAGCCGGGAAGATCAGCGTGCCCGATGCGTCGACGCGAGCGCCAGGAATGCGCGACGTGTCGATTTCGCGCAACTCCCTCGACATGAGGGCCTCGCGGATCTCGGTAGGCGCGGACGGCGCGGCATCCTGGCGGCCGGGTGCAGGCACGACCTCGGCCGGCACGTCGGTGTGCTTCTTGCCCACCAGCACGGCGAAGCCCTGCGGCAGTGCCGGGTCCATGCTGAGGTAGCCATCGAAGCCGGCCTTCATGATAGCCCGCTCCCAGTTGTTCGCGCCCTGGTTGGCCTTGCGCAGGCCCAGCGGGTCATCCCAGACGTCGTACAGGTTCTTCAGCTCGACGCGGTGCGCGTGCGGGCCCACGCCGGCCTCGGCGCGCACGCCGTTGCCCTTGTCGACGTAGAAGAAGATGCGCGGCCGGATGTCGTCGTTCTCGGCGCCCTCGAGGCGCTCGCGCTCGGCGCCCTTCAGTCCGGTGCCGTAGAAGGCGGAGCTGAGGGTTCCTCGGGCTTCTCGTCCGAAGTGGACACCGGTCGCAGATACGGAGCCTTCTTGCGGGCGTCCATAGCTCGCTGCCGGCGCGTCAGCGCCTCGAGCCGCTGGAGTGACTCCTCCAGCGTCCCGGCCCAGTCCTTGTCCGTCCAATCCTTCACGGGCTGGAGTGTAAGCCCGGCCTGCGCTGCGCTTGGCCTCCTGCGTTGCCCGCAGGATCTCGGCCTGCATCGCCGTCTGGCTGATGCCGGCGTCCTTCAGGTGCTGCTTCAGCGCCGCCTTGTACGCGGAGCGGATGGCGCCCATGTCCTTGACGTACTGCGCCGTGTCGTAGCCATCCATGCCCTTGAAGACGGACAGGGCCTGGTCGATCATGCGCTCCAGCGCTGCGACGATGCGCGCGATCACGCCCTTGTCGTTGGCCTCGGAGAAGACCTCCTGCCAGAAGGCCTGGTCGGACATGAGCACGCCGGCCAAGTCGGCGCGGAACTCCTCCTGCACCACCGGCTCCGGCTGGTTCGGGTAGAACCGGCGCATGGTCAGCCACGCATCGCGGTCCGCGCCGTTGGCCAGAGCATCGCGCACGATGCGCGCAGCCCGCGGACTCTGCCGCTCCAGCGTGTGCCAGAACTCGTGGAACAGCAGCTGGAGCGGGCTGACCCCCGCGTCCAGGGCGATATAGATGGTGGACGGGTCCGACTGGACCGTGAACGCGTCCGAGTTGTCCGCCTGCCGGCGCGATACGTAGAACCGCACCGAACGGCCCACGGCAGCGCCGATAGCGCTCAGCAGGGCGGCGGGGCCCTCCTTCGGGGTCTTGACCAGCGGCAGCTCGACGATGCCGCCGGCAAAGCGCGCGACTACTCGGTCGGCAGCTTCGCCCAGGCGAAAATCCGGGGCGGCGTCTCGCCCGGCGCCACCGGCGCCCGCGACGGGTTGAGCCTGATCATCGCCCAGTCCTCGCCGTCCGGCTTCGGCCCCGCCTGCTGCAGCGCGAACTCGTCCGCCTGCGGTGTCGTCGGCTTGTCGGTCTGCATCTGCGCTCTCCTTGGTGGCGGGCATTTTGCCAGACTCGCTGGCCGCGCGGCTCGTCGCGTCCGAGTTGACCCAGGCCTTGAAGGCCTCGGGCGTCATCTCGGTGATGGCCATCAGGCCAGTCCAGCCATTGTCGAAGTTGGCCAGGTAGGCGGCGCGCGCTTCGGCTTCGCTGACGAAGCCCATCATGACCTTGTGCTCGTCGAAGCCGCCGCCCTCGTGACGCTGGTCGATGACGAAGATGCGGTCGCTGTCCGGCCGCGGGCCGACGAACACGTCGACCTTGTCGCCGTCGGCGCCCTTGGTGCCCATGATGTCGCCGTAGTGGTGCTTCATCGTGGTCTCCCACTGCACCTTGGCGCCCGGCTTGGACTTGCGCACCGAGCCCTTGGGGTTCTCGATGATGATGGTCACGCCGTTCAGCTGGAACGGCTGGCCCTTGCGGTAGTTGTCGGCCTCGATCTGGGCCGGGCTCGGCTCGACGTCGGCGCGCGCGGCAGCCTTGTCGACGTGGGCCTTGATGGCCTGCCGGGCGATCTGCGCGTCGGCGGCGCCGTCCAGCGGCAGCTCGCGGCCGGTCAGCGTGTTGCGCATGACGAAGCCGACGTCCGTGCGGGCGACGGTCTCGAAGCCCATGTCGGCCATCAGCTCCAGCTGCGCGCGGCGCTTGCGGACGAAGGCCGGCTCGGCGCCGGCGGGGATGACAGCGCGCCGCGGCGCCACGGGCTTGGTTGCCTGAGCATCCTGAGCGGCATCTCGGCCGGCGGACTTCGCCAGCTGGGACTCATCGGAGTCATCGCCAATGCGCCGATTTTCGACGGCCCAGAGACCGGCGTTGTCGCTCGGCACTGCGCGCATCTCGTAGTCGTCCCAGGCGCTGCTAAGGCGCGGGTTCTGCGCCATGCGGCGGCGCGCCTTGATGATGTTCTCGGCTGACTCCTTCGTCGGCAGGTCGTTGTCAGAGACCCACCACCCGCGGCGCGCGGCGCTCTTGCGCACACCACGCAGCTGCTCCAGCTCCAGCTTGTCGGTCGCCGACAGGTTGGCAGGCACGTTGGCCGCGTCGTTCAGCACGCGCATCTGCTCCGGCGTGTAGGACGAGCGCGCCTTCGACACCAGCATCTTCTGCGCCGCGTCGCGCAGCGACGGGATGACCTTCAGCGCGGCAATGACGTCGTCGGCCGCCGGCGGCGCGTCAGGCTTCGTCGCCTCCGCGGCATCGGTCGTCGCCTTCTTCGCTTCACGCTCCTGATCCAGGCGCTGCATGCGGCTGTCGGAACGGTCGCGCTGCTCCTGGGCAGCCAGCTCGGCCTCGGTCGGGTCGGCCTGCTGCGTGGCGGTTGACCGCGGCGCCTTGTCGAGCGCGATGCCGGTGGCCTGGGTGAGCTTCTGATCCACCGGCAGCTCGCCGGCCAGCGTCTCGTCGATGCGGTCGTACGGCTTGCCGAGCCCGGCCTCTGCCAGGATCTGCGCCTCCGCCGGCGAGGCCACGCCGCCGCGCTCCTCGATGCTGCGCATGGCCCTGCTGATCACGACCTGCCGCGGCGCATCGGCCGCCTTGCGCGCGCGCTCCTCGCCGGCCAGCGCCGCGGCCTCGAGCCGAGCCTGATCGCTCCCAGATTGGGGCCGTTCGCTCCCAGATTGGGCGCGACCCTGCGCGGGCCCTTCCGGCTTGCCGAGCTTGACCTGCCGGTTGACCTCCATCTGCGCTCGGATCTCGTTGCGCTCGAAGTCGGTCGTGGCTGCGGCCAGGCGGTCCTGAAGCTGCTTGTCGCGGTCGGCCCCGGCCCGGCGCTGCGCCGGCGTGGTCGGGGCGCTACGCTGCGCACCCTCGGGTCGGCCGAGCACCTGGTCGATGACCGGCGACGCCTCCGCGGCAGGCTGATCCCCAGCCCAGCCGGCGGCGAATTCCAGGCGCGTCAGCGCCTGCTCGCGCAGGTGCTTCGACGTGGACGGGCTCGACGCCACAGCCAGGTCGTTCAGGAAGGCCTTCACCTCGACGGGCGAATCTTCGGCCCGCAGTGCGTCGAGCAGCCCGCCAGTGCGAATGCGTTCCTGGATCTGCGCCACGGCGCCGGCGATCGGGTCGGACGGCGCAGCGCCCGGCGTGGCGTCGCGCGCCGCGACCAGGGACTGGTACTCGGCCTGCTCGTCCTCGGTGAAGAAGCGCCCAGGCTGGGCGGGGATGGTGACGGGGTTGCCGTCCGGCCCGATGGCGGTCGACTCGGGTGACCCGCGGCCGATGGCCTCCAGCTCGGCGAGCCTGGCCGCAGGGTCGACTGGCGCCGCCGGGGCCGACGGCGCGGGCGCTGCGGCAACACCGGCGGTGGCCGCCTTCGACAGGGGCGAATTCGGCTCGGCCGCCTTGGCGACGACGGGCTCCAGCCCCGGGGTCGCGCCCAGGATGCCTGCAGGGTCCAGCTTGTTGCCGGACGACTGGCTCATGGCCCACGCCACCTCCGGAGCGCTCTGCGCCAGGCCGGCGATGGCCTCGATGGCGGCATCGTACGGGTCCGCCTCTCCGGTGGCCGCGTACTCGCCGACGTACTCGCCGGTGAACTCGCCGGCCGTTTCTCCGGCCGCCAGCGTTCCTGCGGTGGCGGCGCGACCCTTGATCGTGCTCGCGGCATTGGCTGCGGCCTTGCCGGCGGCTTGCGCCTGCGCGCGCAGCGGCGCGTTCTTCGCCAGCGCCTCCACGATGGCGGAGCCCTTGGTGATGTCCACCCCGGCGTCGCTCAGCACCTTGGCCTCTGCGCGCGCGCCGGCGCGAACCGCCGGGCTGTTGATGGCGCGCGCTGCCAGCCGCCCGGCGCCGAGCGTGGCCGCGTCCACCGCGGTGATCACGCCAGCCTTGGTGGCGCCCTCGCGCCCGGCCTGGCTGACCTCCTCGTCGGTCAGTCCGCCCTCGGCCTTCTCCATCAGCTTGTGGCCAGCCTCCAAGGCGTAGTTGCCGAGGAACATGCCAGCCAGGAAGCCGCCGATGCCGCCTACGGCGGCGCCAGCGGGACCGAAGGCAGCGCCCGCGGCAGCGCCCGCCTTGGCGCCGGCGACGCCGGACCCCAGAGCCACGGCGGCATTCGGCGCCTGCTCCACGACCAGCTGCCCGGTGCCGCGCAGGTTGCCCAGCGCAGCTCCTGCCACGTCGCTGATGGCCGAAAGGACATCGGCCTCCGGATTCGCCTCCTTGCGACGAGCGATCTCCTCCATCAGCTCGCGCTTGGCGGCGGGGCCCTTCGCGTAGTCCTCCTGCTGCGCGGCGGCGTTCTCCTCGACGGAGCCCTTGTTTCCGGTCAGCCCGGCGACGCTGGAGCCGACGGCGCGCGCGGTGCTCTTGGCGCCCTGCCACAGCGCAGAGCCCATGTCCGACACCTCGTCGCCGATGGTGCGCGGCGCGGGCGGCGCGGGCGGCGGCGGTGCGGGCTCGCTGAACAGGCCAGGGCGAAGCAGCCCGGACGAGATCATCTGGTCGACGGACAGGTCGGGCAGGACTTGCTTCTTGGCTTTGCTCATCTGTTTCCTCGTGGGGCCGCTACGCGCCGAAGCCCAGGCTTGCCGCGGCGGTACTCGGCTGCATGCCGAACCCACCGCGGGCAGACTCGCGGCGAGCCAGCTCTTCGGCGGCCGCCTTCTGGGACGTGTGCCCAGGGGTCCCGGCGATGCGCCGCAGATTGGTCTCGCTCATCCGGGTGAAGACCGAACCTGACGAACTGTCCGCCGTCGGACTGCCGGGCGTCTGTGCCGGCGCGCCAGCGGGGGCGGGGGCGACGGAGGGGGCG
>ERZ761591.24-NODE-24-length-44783-cov-16.680871_pt1 | contig 44783 bp, 55 predicted proteins | sample MGYA00512167_ERZ761591 | MGnify/ENA primary metagenome ERZ761591 (study PRJEB28899, sample SAMN03785559) | bioreactor sludge metagenome | biome: EBPR Sludge; feature: EBPR Bioreactor; material: 0.22µm filtered reactor supernatant | place: Saint Lucia: Queensland...
CGTGCGGCGTGCACCGTGCGGCGTGCACCGTGCGGCGCTCAGCTGGCGATCAATGGGCGCTCAATGGGCAGCCCGCTGCGGGCGGCGCGGGCTGGGCGGCATACCCCCCTACGGCGCTGGGCTTCGTGAATCCGCCTCGGGAGCGGTGTATTCTCACGCCCTCGCGCCGTGCGCCCATCGACGCAGAGAACAAAACCCAAACACACCCATTCTCTGGTTGAATCCGGGACGCATTGCGTCGTACGGCGTAGAATCCGGGACATGATCTGCGCCGGATGTGGAATCTCTGATGCGTGCATCGTCGTGATTGCGTGGTGTCTTTGGCGGTGCTACGCTGAATCCGGGATGCGGTGTGGAAGGAGGCCGTGATGACGATGCCGAAGGTGCGGATGCCGAGTGGTTCGTGGAAGACGACGGCGGCGGGCGTTGCGGGGATTGTGGGGTTGCTGATGATGGCGTTTCAGGCCCAGTTTGACGAGGACCCGAAGACGGTGGCCGAGTGGTGGATGATCGTCCCCGTGGTGATTTCGCAGATCGGCCTGCTGTTTGCGCGTGACAACGACAAGAGCAGCGAGCAGGTGGGGGTGAAGCCATGAAGATCGGCGACTTTGTTCAGGCGAATCTGGATGATTTCAACGGGAACGGCTCGGCGCGTGTGTACGGGCTGGTGACGGGGATGGACAGCACGAAGGAGACGGTTGCCCCGCGGTTTTTCATCAGGCCGCTGGTGGTGTTCGCGGACAATGGTTTTTCGGTGGAGGGCGGCGAGGTGATCGGTGATGTTCGGCTGAACGACCTGACGTACATTGACGGGCTGTGAGCTGGGAGGGGCGGCGATGACGGAATGGACGATGCGTTTTATCGTGTGCGTGACCGCGTGCGTTCTCGGCGGCTGCACGGTGGGTTCGCGGCAGAGCCTCAGCACTTCGGAGAGGGGCGTGGAGGCCGGTGGCGGTTTGCCGAACGTGACGGAGGTGAAACCTGGGAAGGCGCAGAGCGGGGCGAACTACCCGTTGTCGGCTATTTCATCGACGCCGGAGGCGTTCTCGGCGACGAACCCCGGTTCTCAGGCGACGGCGTTCAACCCGTCGTTCGGGACGATCATGGTTCCGGGGACGTTGAAGGCGGAAAAGTTGCGGGCCTGGGTGAACCCGCAGGGCGACGACGAGATCACGGTTGAGGGTTTGGAGATCGACAACACGGCGAACTCGGCGACGGAGTGGGCCAAGAGCGTGAGCCCGGCGTTGATCGAGCAGATCAGGGCGAACTCGGCGGACTTCAAGGCGCAGGTGGAGGCGTTGCAGAAGACGGGTGAGGCGGTGGCTCCTTTGGCGTTGCAGTTGCTGCGTCAGATCGCGGGCGGGGTGTAGGACGCGGGTATGATGGGTGGACCTGTCGCGGTGGTGTTGAAAGCGAGTGGCCGCGATGGACTACGGAGTGGACCCCGGCAACCGGGTGACGATTGGGACGCCGCGCGACGTGAAGCGGCTGGTTTCTCCCGTCATGCTGACTGGTTCGACGGACCCGGCGAACACGGAATGGATGGGCTATTCCGCCGCGGAAAGCGGGAACGCGAACGCGGTGGTGGTGCCGATCGAGGGGTGGAATACTTTCCTGATCGAGCCGGTGGGCGTTGGGAGTGACGGCGGGACGTATTCGCTGAAGATTTTTTACCGCGAGAGCAACGCGGACAAGGCTCCGTCCGGGCGTGATGGTGTGGTGGGGTACACGCGGAACTTCATCGCGGACTACACGGTGGCTCTTGGGGGCGGAACGCGGAGTACCTTGTTCAACGGGAGTTCGACCGGGACGGGTGTGACGCTGCGGTGTGCCGAGACGCTGACGCAGGAGACGGCGAGCCCGTACCCGATCACGTCGGGTGGGATTCGGTACACGAGCCCTGGGAATGATCTTCAGGGTTTCATCGAGATCGTGGCCCCGGGCGCGGATTTGGAACTGCTGTTTGTGGCGGACGGGTCGAACGTGACGAGCATGAACGCCTTTGTGCGGAGGTATTGAGCGGTGTCGCGTGTTGTGTCGTTTGCGACCGTCGGCGGCATGTCGTCCGGGAGCGGATCGACGGTGGCGACGGCGCGCAACCTTGGGTATGCGATGTTGCAGAGCGATTGGGACGAGTTGCGGGTGATCCGGTCCGCGCTGGACGACCAGTACGTGATCGTGCCCAGCGGAGCGACCGGGACACAGATCAACCAGATCATCGCGGACTTCCCGACGGGTTCTTCTTCGCTGTGGAAGGTTGTGACGGGCTGTAACTCCGCGGGTGAACTGGTGGAGGGCTGCTTCCCGACCGTGACGTGTTCCGGGTTCGGGGCGACGACCGCGACGATGCTGACGTTCAAGCCGATCCAGAGTCATGTTGAGGTGGCGAACATGGTTCTGGACGGGGCGAGCACGAGTTCTTCCACGGGCTCGTACGGGTGCGCGAGCCCGACCGGAGAGGCCGCCCCCGGAACTGGCGGGACGAACACGACCACGGGGACGTACCGGTTCCGGTTCCGGAACGTGATCGCGAAGCGTGCGCGGCACAACCCGCTCTCGTGGTGGACCGGCCAGGCGAACGACGTTTCGTTGTACGGGTTTGAGATGATCAACTGCCGTGTTGGGGACGGGAGCGGCGCGGCGAGCGGGAACGCGTGCGTGATGGGCAGGCCAGGCACGAACGGGAACGTGTTCAGCGCGCGGCTGGTGAACTGCGTTCTTGAGGGCCAGGTCACTGGGGTCGGGTTTTTGCAGAACACGCCCGGAAAGAACTGCTCGTCGCTTCTTGATGGTTGTGTGATGATGGGAAACAACGCGGGCGGCGTGCAGGTGAACACGTCTGGCGGTGTGGTCCTGAACAACTGCGTGGTCACCGGTAACTCCGGCGTCGGCATCCAGTTGACGACCGCCGGTTCGATCACGGTTGTTGGTTCGACGATCACGAACAACACGACGGTCGGGCTGAACGACAGCGAATGGGACGGGTCGCGCCCGGCTGGCCGGTTCTACGACCGGTGCCTGATCTACGGGAACACCAACGGGGAGATGGCGGTGGTGGACGACGGTGAGGGCGGCGACGCTCTCCCGCTCCCCGGCGACCACGACCGGTACGAGCCCGTGTACCGTCTGGCCACCGGGAGCAGGGTTGAGAACTTCGTGCTGACGAACAAGGGTGTTTCGCGCGGGGTCGGGGTGCTGAGCGGCCCGCGCTGCGGCGCGGTCCCGACGCGGGCCCGCGCGATGATCGCGGGGTGGAGGTGAGCGGCGATGAGGCGCAATCGCTCCAACCGGACGAGCGGGAGGCTTCCAAAGAACGACCCGACGGTGGACTTTGTGTGCCCCCGCACCCGCCAGCCGATGCAGCGTGATCCGATCAGCGGGCGGATGAAGCCGCACCCGATGTATTTTCGGAAGCCGCCGGGTTTGAGGTGGACGCGGGTTGACGCGAAGCGGACGCCGAAGCAGTTGGAGGTTCTGAGGCTGGCCCGCGTCAAGTGGCTTGCTCAGGCGCGTGAGATGCGGGAGCTCGGGATCAAGGGCAAAGGATTGGAAGGTCCGTGCAGCTTTGTGAGCATGTCGAAAATGAACAAAAGGCAGAGAGAGTTCATCAAGGAAATCAGGGAGAAGCACGCCGACCGGATCGACGAACTGGTCATGTTTTTGATGGACCTGCACAAGGACGAGACGGTGGAGCCCGCGGTGAAGGTCCGCGCGACGACCGACGCGCTGCGGCTGCTGCTGCACCCCGAGATGACCAAGAGTGAGATCAATGTCAACCGAACCGAAATCCGAAAGGTCACGTTCGACGACCCCGAGCAGGCGCGTCGTGTCGCTGCTGCCCTCGCCGGAACAGGAGAGGCTGTGGACGCCGGAGCCGGACTGCCCGCTGGCGCACCTGGCGGCCCCGCTGAAGTATCCGTCCGACTGCTACCGGGACCCGCGGTCGGGGATGACGATCCCGAAGGACGTGGTGAAGAACCTTGAGTGGCGCAAGAGGATCAAGGAGCGGGCGGACGAGGACCCGGGGTTCGCGTCGGGACTGCTGACGCTGTGCCGGCAGTCGCCGATCCTGTTTGTGAATCTGTTTGTCGATACGCTGCGGATTCACGAGTTCACGGCGGACGGGGAGCGGAGACCAAGCGAGTTCCGGCGAAGGCCGCTGGTGACGTGGCCATGTCAGGACCGGGCGATCCTGCAACTGCACGAGGCTTGGAAAAACGGCAAGAACGTGCGGGTGGTCAAGAGCCGCGAGATGGGGTGGACGTGGCTGCTGATCGCGTACGACCTGTTTCACTTCACGCTGTTCGAGGACCGGCAGATTCTGTGGGGGAGCCGGAAGGAAGAACTGCTGTGGAAGGTGGGCGACAACGACACGGTGTTCGCCAAGTTCGAGTTCGCCATCGGGCGGCTGCCGACGTTTCTTACGCCTGAACCAATCAAGTGCAATGAGCGGCTGTTCTACAACCCGGCGACGAAGGGCAAGATCAGCGGGGAGGCGACGAACCCGAACTTCGGTCGTGGTGGTCGGAACGATCTGGTGCGGATCGACGAGGCCGCCGCGGTGGATATTTTGGACAGCATTGAGATGGCGGTCCGGGCCAACGGCCCGACGACGATGCTGTCCACAGCAAAAGCCGGGTCTTATTTCGCGGCGCTGAGGACAAGCCCGGCGTACATCCAGTTGCGGATGCCGTGGTACGAGCACCCCGAGAAGGGGCTGGGGAGAAAGGACCTTCCCAACGACGAGTTCGAGGTGTACGTGACTTCTCCGTGGGAGAAGAAGGAAAGGGCCTCGTGCAACCCCCGGATGTACGCCCAGGAAGTGGCGATGAACGAGGGCCGGGCGGGCGACATGGTGTTCAGCCCGGAGATGCTGCGGCGGGCACGGGTGGAGGCGCTCAAGCCGACCCACGTGGGGACCATCGAGTTTGCCAACAGCGGCGGGAACGGGAACACGCAGTCGCCCACCAGCGAGCCCGAGGAACTGGCCGAGGCCGATGAGAGGCTGATGCGGCGGCAGACGCATTTGATCCGGTGGGACGAGGACGTGCACCGCAAGAGCGGGGAGTGGATGCTGTGGTGCGACCTTGAGCCCGACGCAAACGGGAACATGAGGCCGCCCCAGGACCGGTTCTACGCGATGTTCTGCGACCCCGGCGACGGGCGGCGCTCGGCGAACTCGGCGATTGTGGTGATGGACGCGGACACGGGCGAACAGGTGGGGGAGTGGTGTTCCAGCCGGTACGGGTCGCGAGACGCGGGGCGGATTCTGTGCGCCGCGGCGCTGTGGTTCGGCGGTCCGAGGTACCCGCTGGTGGGTTGGGAGAACAACGGGATGGGCGGGAACGTGACGGAGATTCTGGCCAAGCGCCTGAAATACCCCAACTGCTACCGGGCGCGGCTGACCGGGCGGGCCGGGGCGGACCCGCTGACGCAAAGGCTCGGGTGGACAGCGACCGGGCACAAAAAGCCGGTGCTGATCGACAACTTCGCCGATGCGTGGTCCTCGGGCCGACTAACGATTCGGTCTACCGCGCTGATCGACGAGGCGGCGACGTTCATCGTGCTGGAAGACGGGAAGGTGGCCCAGGCGGAGAAGGCCGACATGACGACCGGGGCGCGGGAGGCCCACGGGGACCGGGTGATTGCTGGCGCGGGGTGCTGGTTGATGGTGTGCGAGTCGCCCAAGACGGTACGATTGTCGCGGGTTGACGACGGGCCGTCCGATCCGGTTCTATCGTTCGCGGGCCGGCTCAAGGCAACCCGGCGTGAAGAGGAACTGTCGAAGCGTCCGAGATGGAGGACGGTGCGAGCATGACGACGATGGACACCGGAGCCGGGATGATGGGTCAGGCACCGGCTGTCTTCGCGTCCGCGCGGACCGACGACCTGCGCGGGGTTCAGACCGGCGACTTCTCGCGCACGACGCGTCGGCTGCTTGAGTCGATCACCCAGTCGTGGAAAGACGAGCGGCGTCGCCGGATGCTGGCCGAGTATTACAACGTGCGGCGTCTGTGGTCCGGCCCGCTGGCGGACCTGCACGTGTGGCCCTACGGGACCGAGGCCGGCCCGAACTACACGCCGGCGAGTTCCGCCCCGGTCAACGTGATTCACCAGACGATCGCTTCGCTGGAAGCGAATCTGCTTGCGACCGACCCGGTGGTGCAGATCAAGCCGAGGTTTTTGCCCTCGTACCGGCGGTTCGGGCAGATCGTCGCGGCCCACGCGCAGAAGCGCCTCCACGACATGCGGTTCATCGAAGAGGAGCGCATGTGCTTCAAAGACGCGGTGATGGGCATGGGGGTGATGAAGATCGGCGAGTACGGGGCGGGGTATGACTTCGAGTGGTTCGGCAGCCGGATCGAGCCGGGGCAGCGGTACATCTGCCGGGTTTCCCCTTCGGATTACTGCATTTCGCGGCAGGCCCGCGACCGCTGCGAGGCGGAGTGGGAGTGCGAGCGGTACCGGACCACGACGGACCGGCTGGCCGGTGTGCTGACGCCCAGCGAGATCGACCGGCTCCCCAAACTCGCCGAGCGGCCCGACCGGAAGATGATCGGGCAGTTCGGCGACATCGACCCGTTCGTGGAGTTCCACGATCTGATCGACGTGTGGGTCCCGCCCGGCGTGCTCTCACGCGAGGCGCTGACGCTCACGGTGGCGGGGACGCCCGACGGATTCACGTCCATCGGCGACGCGAGCGAACGGCTGCTGATCCGCGAGCCCCGCGAGTGGGACGGCCCGCATTCCGGTCCGTACGAGGTGTACGGTTTCAACCGGATTCAGGACACCCCGTACTACGCGGCCCCGGCGGTGATGCTGCGCGACATGGCGCAGATGATCGGCGATCTGTCGCGGCACATCATCGAAAGCGACCAGACCGCGGCTGACCTGATCATCCACAGGGACAGCGTGAACCCCGATGAAAAGTCGGCGATGCAGTCGGCCAAGCACCTCGACATGATCGCGGTGGAGGACGAGACCGCGTACAAGCAGATTCAGCGCGGCGGTTCGACGGACCGGGCGCACCAGAGCCTGGCCATGCACCTGCAGATGTACGGTCAGATGTCGGGGTCGGGGCTTCTCTCGGCCAGCGGCATCCAGAAGAAGTCCGGCGACACCACGGCGACCGAGGCGGAAGAGGTGGCGTCGCGGCTGAACGTGCTGATGGACGGGATGGAGAAGCGGATTTACGAGCACACCGACCGGGTGCTGGAGAAGTTCTGCTGGTACGAGTTCCGCGACCCGATGCTGAACGACGAGGTGAAGTTGAAGGTCGGCGGGGTCGAGATGGCCTACGTCGTGACGGCGGGGCAGATGGACCTGTACGGGCTGCACGACGCGAACCTTGAGGTCCGCCGGGGCTCGATGCGGCGGGTCAATGAGCAGGCCAGGACCAAGCGGCTGATGGAATGGGCGTCCGGCCCGGTCCCCATCGGGATGCAGATCAAGCAGGCGTTCGGTGACGGGTTTGACCTTTCGGCGTGGCTCCGGCTCACGTCCGAGGGGTTGGTTGATCCTGTCGATATCGACGAACTGATCCCGGACCACAACGCGCTGGCCCTTGCGGTGGCGAAAATGTCGGCGTACGCCGAGCAGCCCGGCGGCGGTGGCGGCGGTGCGGAAGGCCCGAGTCGGAAGCCGGGTACCCCTGGGTCTTCGGCGATCCGGGGGGCGTCGGAAACCGGCAACCGGTCCCCCTCGTTTGACAACACGGCGGTAGCCGGGAATACTTTGGCGTCGGTGCGGGGTCGGTGAAGCAACTTGCGGTGGTGAACGCGAGAGGCTTCTGGAGTGGCGGCGTACGACTTCCAGATCATTGACGACGACGGCTCGCCGACCGGCGAGGTGGTCGAACTGCGCTACCCAATGGGCGACAGGCCGGACGTTGTGACGCTCGAAGACGGACGGGTTGCGATGTTCGACTTCCAATCGACGGCGCGCACCATCAAGTCTGAGAACGCGGAGTCCGGGCAAGAGCTCTGGGCGTTCTCGACCACCGCCAACCAAGTCGATGAGTTCCGCCGCAAGTTCCCGAATCGCACGTACCGCGACGACGGGATGCTGATTTCGCACTCGTACTCCGAGACCAGGCGGATCGTCAAAGAGCACGGCTGCGTGGACACGTCCGCGCCGCAGAAGATCAAGTCCGAGAACGCCCGGAAAACGCTGATGAGGATTTCTCATGCCTGATGAAACCGTCCAGCCCGCTGCCGAGACTTCTTCCGCCCCGGTCGGCGTGCCGGTCGAGACCGGCGAGGTTGCGAGGGTCGATTCGATGATCGACGACTTCCTGGGCGACCCCGGCGTTGTGGTGGATGAACCGGCCCGTCAGCCTGAGCGGCGCCAGGAGCAGCGTTCCGGCGACGAGCCGGTGCCGCATGAGAATCCGGAAGCGCAGCAGCCCGAACCGCGGAATGAGCCGGCGGCCCAGCGGCCCCAGAACGACGTGGTGCAACGGCTGTTGGACCAGAACGCGGAACTGATGCGGATGCTGGCCGAACGGACCGGCAAGCCGCAGGAACCCGCGGCCCCGAAGTCGCCTTCGGCGGACGAGCAGCGTGATGCGGTGATCAAGCAGTTGCAGGACGACATGGGCCTGAGCGCGGAAGACGCGGCCAAGCACTACTCGATCATCGAAAAGGTTGCCGAGATGAAGGCGGCCCCGGCGCTGGAGGCCGCAAGGGCGCAGCAGCAGACCCGCGAAGAGGCCGAGCGGCGCGAGACGGACAGGCTCGCGCACGCGGAGGCGACGCGGATCATCGGCGAAAACGAGTCGATTCTCGGCAAGGCGGACGTTCCGTTCGCCTCGCTGACCAAAGAACAGCAGCAGGCCCGTCAGGAGTTCATTCTGACGTTCCAGGATTTGTGGGCGGCGCAGAAGTCGCGCGGCGTGCAACCCGATGTCAAGGCCCTGATCGGTCGCGCGTTCCGCGCGGTCGCGGGCGACGACACGGCCATGAGCCGCGCCCGGCAGGAACTCTCGCGCTCTCACGAGGTTGCAAGGTCTCGCAGAACAGTTCCCACCACGGCGTCGCGCAACGGTACGACGACCCCGCAGATGGTCCGGCGTGGGAACATGACGCTCTCGGCGGTCGAGGCGGCTGAAACAGATGCTCAGATCGACAGGTTCCTCCGCGAAAGCGGCGTGTGAGCCGTCGGTCGTTGAACAAAGGGTTGTCAAATGTCCGCAGGCATTCCACAGTCAGATTTGGTCGGTCTGGGTAACGCGCTCATCACCGTGGTGCGCAATAACGCGCAGCCGATCGAGACGTACAAGTACCAGAACTACGGTGTGGTCAACGCGCTGAAGAAGGCCGCGACCCCGTGGGAGGGCGGCAAGAGCGTGACCTGGGCGGTCCGTTACGACGAGGACGGTTCGGCCCGCTCGGTCGGGTTCCATGCGACCGATTCGGTCAACATCGTTGACAAGACGGTGACGATGGCCGAACTGATGAAGTTCTCCGACGCGAACTTCGGGTTCGACAAGAAGGAACTCGAAATGAACAAGCGCGGCGTGGTCTACCGGCTTCTGCCGGAGCGCCGCACGCAGTCCTACGAGTCGGTGTACAACTACTACCAGGACCGCGGTCTGCTCGGCCCGCTGTCGCCCTCCGATCAGGAACTAACCTGCTGGGGCTACTTGAACTGGCTGTGCTGCGGCCCCGCGGGGTCGTACACCGACGGGTTCAACGGCTCGACGGGCCGGTACCGCAACCAGACTTCCGGCGGCGGCGCGACCAATCAGTTCACCACCATCGGCGGGCAGAACCGCTCGACGGCGGGCAACGGTCGGCTCAAGAACTACACGTTCATCCGCCCCGAGACGGTCGGCGAGCCCTTCGTCAAGTCCATCCACCGGGCGCTGACGCTCACCAAGTTCACCCCGCCGCCGATTGGCTCCGGCATGGAGCCTCACGACGGGAACTTCGAGCTGTGGTTCCCGCTGGAGCCGTTCCTGGCCCTGCGTTCGCTGATCGACTCCAAGAACCAGAACTACGGGAAGGACGTGTCCACCGTCGTCAACGGGACGATGTACATGTTCAACAACCCGATTTCGTGGATGCCCGCGCTGGACCCCGTGGACTCGTCCGACACGGACTTCTACCGGACTATCGCCAAGCCCATCGTCGGCGTTCGCAAGGACGCGTGGGACTGGATGCACCTTCCCGGCCGCTGGATGACCGAGACCGGTGCGAAGCCCAACCCCAAGAACCACGACGGCGTTCTGTACTTCATCGACTCGTCGGGCCAGTTGTGCCCGAAGGACCTGCGCACCTGCGGGTTCGTCGGCCACCTGCAACTCGCCTCCAACACCTGAACCTGACCCGAAGGAGAACCATCCATGACACTCACTGCTGCATACAACTTTGAGCGGGTTTCGCGGCCCGTTCGTCTGAACGGTACGGCTGGCGCGACTGTTCCCAGGGGGGCGGCGTGCTTCTACCGCGTCACCGCGACCGAAACCGCCGGTTCGATCCCCGGCGGGACCACCGCGATGAGCGCCGGCGACGTGGTTTCGACCACCGCGAACACCCGTGAGTACGACGTCGAGCAGTGCTCGATCTCAAACTACGAGAACTTCGCGGGGTTCACCGAACGCGAGGTGATTCTCGACTCCAACGGCCAGGCGGACGTTCCTATTATCGTTGGCTCCGATCAGGGCGGCGTTACCGCTGTCACGAACCAGTCCGTGACCGCCGGCGATCTGCTGGGAGCGATGCCCGGCTCGTGGTTCCTGTTCCGCGGAGCCGTGTTCACCAATCCGCTTCTGCGGGTGACGACCACGGTTGACCGCTCGACCACCAGCGGCCCCGTCGTGGGTGTTGGCAAGCCGACGGTTTCCAACGAAGAGTTCCAGAAATACCACTTCGAGTACAACAACGACTTCTACTCGTACGTCACGACCGGCGAGGGTCTGACGACCATCGTCAACACCACCGCTGGAACGAACGCCCAGAACGGCGTTATCTCCTGCTCCGCCGCGGCAACGACCGACAACTCGCCGGGCGGGACCAAGACCACGCAGACCTGCTGGCAGTTCGCCACCGGAGCCGCGTGCTACTTCGAGGCTAGGTTCCAACTTACCGAGGTTGACACCAACGCGGCCAACTTCCTCATCGGGTTCCAGGACAAAGCAGGAACGACCAACACCACCTTGCAGGACAACGGTGCGGGCCCCGCGGCCAGCATCGACATGGCTGCGATCTACAAGGTGGACGGTTCGATGTTCTTCCGGACCGGCATCAGCCGCACCACGGCGCAGGCGCTGGTCACGACGACCACGGCGTTTGCTTCGGCCACCAACTACAAGATCGGCATTCTCTACAACGGAATGCCGATCACCTCGGGCGGCGGCGGCCGGGTGTTCTTCTTCGTCAACGACACGCTGATCGGTACCGCTGGCAACGCGGCGTCCGGCGATGAACTGAAAATCCCCAACGCCCTGATGTTCTTGACTCTTCTCGTCAAGTCCGGTTCGGCCACCGGCACCCAGACGATGCTCGTGGACTACATGCGCTGCCGCCAGGCGAAGCTGGCTTCGGCGATCTGATCTGAACACCACCGCCGGGGCGTCGGTTTGTCACTGGCGCTCCGTATTTGACCCAGTACACGTCCAACTCGGGCATGTCCATCACCTACGGCGAAATGCTGGCGGTGGCGGCGCGCGTCATGGGCGATCAGTTCAACGACGAGCACGGACGGCTGACCTACCCCGACCCGGTCAACTTCCCCGAGCAGCACGACAAGGCGGTGCGTGTCGTGCGCCGCGGGTTGGCCCGCGCGGTCTCCGCGAAGCCGGATTGGAACTGGCTCCGGCAGGTTGTGGCCCTCGATCTGGAAGCGGACGAGTACGAGTACGACATGCCGTGGTTTTTCCTGGGGCACATCCTCGGGCCCGTGACGTTCCAGACCCCCGGCCCGATGCGAGAGGCGCTGGTCGTGACGCCGGACGTGATTGAGCGGCTTCGGGCCGGCGACGGGGCGAACCAGACCGGGGACCCGGTGTACGTCACGTTCTACCGGGACCAGAAAAACGACCCGTCCCAGCCCGCGATGTGGAAGGCCGCGTTCTACCCGACACCTTCGCGCGATGTCACGGTGCTCGTGGCGGTCCGGGCGGAGCCCGAGGCCATGCGGGACGCGAGCGACCAGTTCATCGCGGGCAGCGAGTTCAACCGGATGATCGAAGCGGCGGTGATGCTTGAGGCTGCGAATGAGGCTTCGCCGGAACGCCGCCCGGTGCTGATGGAAGAGTACGAGCGGGCGCGGGCGGACGCGATCCGCAACGATGATCGGTCGAAGGCCCGTAACGGCGGCAAATTGAGCCGTACAATGGGCGGATGGAACGGGTACCCGTGGGACCGAGTGACGGACGTGAGCGTGAACGGCGTGCTGGTCAACTAAGAAGAACCGGAGCAAGTCATGATGAATCAGGGTGGAAATCTCGACGCACGCGACTTCAAGCGTCAAATCCTCGACGGCGACAACGTGGGACGCGGGTATCTCGCGTCGATCCCGCTGCAAATCTGCACTCGACCGAACAACGGTTCCCCGCCAGCTCAGCAGAACGGCGTCGCGTACAACGTGCTGGACGCCAGCGCAGACTTCATCGTGTTCTCGCTTGCCCTGCCCGCCGACTACGACAACTCCACGGCGTACAACTCAAGCAGCGCGGACATCCGCAGCGACGAGTTCTATCTTGAACTCTACGCGTTCAGCGTTGACGCGAGCAGCGGGGCTGGCACCGGCACCAGCACCATCGAGGTCGATACATTCAAGTACGGACGCGTCGGTACCGCCGTGGATACGGCGTCGATTGCCGGTTCCGCAACGACGGTGACGCTGACTTCGGCGCAGACCAACCCACAAACGGTGTCCAACACGTTGGTCAGTCGGTACCGGTGGAACCTCAGCGGACTGGGGCTTCGTCCGAACGACTGCGTGAATGTGGCGGTGGGCTGCACGATCCAGGTGACGGACCAGATCATCATCTACGGCGGGCAGTTCCTGTACCGGACCAACGTGAAGCCGACCAACGCCTTTACCGAGACCGACTCGAACGGCGCGTTGATCCGCTACTAAAAACGGGGGCCCACGGTGCCGATGGAGAAGGTCACGCTCCCGCTCCCCGTCAAGGGGTGGAACACGAGTTCCGGGCGCGAGAGCCAGCCCGAAGGAACATCGCGCGGCCTAAAAAACGCCCGCAACCGCGACTGGCGGGCGGGCGGCGCTCTGCGCATGGCGCGGCGGTCTGGCACGTCGAAGTTCGTGGACGATCAGCCGTGCGGCGACAACCCGTTCCAGGCCCTCGCGTCGATCCAGGTGGTTGAGAACACCGGCACGTCGTCGCTGGGTTCGAGCGTGGCGACGGACACCTTCGTGCGCGCCGACACGACGACGGGCGAACTGGGGAGTTTCGACGGAACGTCGGGCAGCGATTACAACGTGAGCGGGAACAAGGTTGCGGTGTGCCCCGCATTTGATGCCTCGTCCTTTGCGACGATTCTTGATTTTTCGTGGAACGCGGTGTATTCGTCCGGCGATGCCGCGAAGGTTTTGTCCAACAAGTGCGTGGACGCGCAGAGCGCGGATACCTCGTCCGGGACGGGCCAGGCGAGTCTGTGCTACTTTCTGCCCAACGGGATCACTGAACCGACAGAAAACTACTCCCTCCGGCTCACGTTTACAACGTCTTCCGGGTTTGCTTCAAAAGAAGCGTACATCGGATTTTTCTGTCGCGGCGACCCCACTGACATTGCCGCCGGAAACCGCGACAGCGCGTTCTGGACAATGCTTTCTATTGGTCCAGATGGAAATGCTGTTGTTCAGCAAGGATTCAACAATACCGGAGCGTCTTCTGTCGGAAAAATATGGGCTGACGGATATGTGTACAATCAATCTGGGATTCCTGAAACAGCAAAGCCTTCTTTTATTAATAGCGGCAACTACGGTAGCACGCCGTCGGGCAGCCCACCGTCTACCACGCTGCAAACCAATACGCAGTACGTTCTTGAACTTCGTGTCTCCGGCAAGCGGGTGGAGCTGCTGCTCAACGGCCTTTCGTGGATCATCTGGCCCGATATTTCGGCAAAGGGCGACGGCTCCGGCACCACCCCGGTTGACATGACCTCATTGAAATACGGCTTCGCGTTTATGAACGTCGGGGCCGGCGCCAGGGCCGCGATTGCTTCGATTGACAAGTTTGAGGTGCTGAACATCAACGTAGCGGAGCCGTCGTCGTTCCCCAGGGTTGTCGCCGTCAGCGGCGGCGATGTGTGCCACGGCGACGAATCCGGGTTTGAGGCGGCAACCAATGGCTCGGCGGTGGTCGGCGCTGATGCGTCGGTGTTTGCTTTTGCCGGACTCGGCCCCACGGCGACCGGTGGGAAGTCGTACATCTACCTGCTCAAGGGCACCGCATGGACCGACGGCGACGCCTACAAGCGCGTGCTGGTCAGCGGGACATCGGCGACGCTCCAAGCGTGGGCGGCGGCCCCCGGAACGCTCCCCGCTGGCGCAACCGACGCAACGCAGAAGGCTCGGTTCGGGACGATCTGGCGCAACCGGATCACGCTGTGGGGGGTTTCCACCAATCCCGACAACTGGTACATGGGACGGGCCTCGGACGCGGATGACTGGGACTACACGGCGACGCCCGACGGACGCCAAGCGGTCGCCGGCGACAACTCCGGCACCGGGCTCCCGCCCGGACCGATCACCTGCATGGCCGGGTTCGATGACGACAACCTCATTATGGGGCTCGTTGACTCGCTCATCGTCATGCGCGGCGACCCGGCCCTGGGCGGCGTTCTGGACGGGATCACCGACCGGGTGGGGATCGTCGGCGCTCGGGCCACGGCGGTTGACGAGCGGGGAGCGTTCTACTTTGTGGACCGGTCCGGGCTGTACATGATTGAGCCAGGTTCTTCGCAACCCCAGGCTCTTTCCGAAACGCGGATCGACGAGTTCTTCGCCGACGTGGACTGGGACACCACCGACGCGGTGCTGTTCTATTCCAGCCGGTTCCGGGGCCTGCGCGTCTGGCTGATCCCGCGGACGGTCCCAACGACCGACACCGCTCCGATCAAAAGCCTGTGGTGGGACGGCTCGCAGACCCCGTGGTACGACGAGTTCCCGGCGATGCAGTACCCCCGCGCGATTTGCGGGTACCAGTCCGGAGTCGAGAACGTCATGCTGATCGGCGGAGCGGACGGGTACATCAGGCAGTTCGACCCCGACGCGGAGAACGACGACGGGGTGGCGATGGACTCCTACATGGACCTGACCCCGCTGACCGCCAACGGCGAGACGGAGCTGGGCTTGAATGAGACGATCATCAAGCCGGGATCGACCGCCGAGCGGCTGACGATTCAACTCCGCTCAGCGCTGGGTGCCGACACGCTGGACTCCGCGCTTTTCCGGCATTTGGTGCGGGTCAACGGCCCTTCGGCGGCGGTTGCTCCGCTTACAATCCCGCCGAGGATCGACCGTAGGATTCGCGGCGGCGCGGTGGGAATGCGCATCGGCGACAGCACCAAGCACTGGTCCGTCGAACAGGTGCGTGCTTTGATTGACAGCGGGTATTCTCTTTCTGGAGCGCACTGATGCCGATCCCACGCACAATCCGAGCGACGACCCCGCGGCGTTCGCGTCTGGCAACGCAGGTCCAGAACTCGCAGACCGCAGGGTACACGGGTTTGACCGGAACGCAGCTCCGGGCGGTCCCGGCCGACGGTTCCGCAACGGCGACAACCGCCAACCAACTCTTGCGTGCGCTCATCAATGATCTGACCGACCGTGGCATTCTGACAAAGGGGTGAATCATGTCCATGTTCGGAGGATTTGGTGGGGCGGCGTTGGGCGGGGCACTGGGCCTCGGCGGCGCTCTCATCGGCGGCGGCGGCAACAAGCAGAAATACAACGCGGCGGACGCGCGCGGTCAACTTGCGGGCGGCTACCGGTTCCGGCGTGACGGGCAGGAAACGCAGGGCATCGCGCCGTTCGTCGAGGGGCTGGGCATCGAAGAGATGTTCGGTTTCAACCCGTTTTACGAGAACACCGGGAAGAAACCGTCTACCACGTCGAACCTCTCGGGCACCGAGCAGCAGCGGTACTTCGCGCTCCAGCAGGCTGGCCGGGGTATTCAAGACCTTGAAAGCCTGTTCCCGATGTTCTCGCAACTCGCCAACCAGCGGCTTGCAGGGATGCAGGGCGGGGGCACGGACGCCCTTGCCGCTCTGGAGCGGAACTACAACACCGGGCTTGATCGACTGGATCAGGATACCGAGCGGATCAGGCAGAACTTCAACAGCGCCAGGGGCTCGGTTGAGGCGAAGTCGGCCGCGGACATCAAGAACCAGTCGGCGGCGCTGGCCCGGCAGTACGCATCTCGCGGGTTCGGGACGACGACCGGGCTGATGAACGACGTGACGAATCAGGTTCTTCCCAATGTGCTCGGGGCCAAACTCGGCGCTCTTGCCAACATCGAGAACGCCCAGGCTGGGCAGTTGTCGAACCTTGCGGCGTTGCGTGCTCAGTTGTCTCAACAGAACGCAGGCGACGTGTCGAGGCAGAGGCTTGGGCTTCTCACCGACCGGACCCCGGAACTGTACTTCTCGTCGCTGCTCGATCTGGCCCAGCAACCGACGCGGCTGCGCCAGAACCTCGCTCAGCCTTCGGCGATCTTTGGCCAGGTTCCGACCAAGATCGGCGTGGCGGGCGGGAATCCCAACGCGGGGAGCGCGTTCGCGCAGAACGCCGGCAACATGCTGTCGTCTTTCGGCGGCCAGCTGGCCGGGTACGGCCTCTTGAAAGGGTTGTTTGAGTAGTGTCCACGATGCCCTCCCAACTGTTCGCCCAGAACCTCTCTCAGGGGATGGACACCGCCCTGCGCATCAAGCAGATGCAGCAGCAACGCGCCATTGAACAGGCGCGTCAAGCGTTCGACCTGATGCAGTTTGAGGCGCAGCAGCAGCAGCAGCAGATTGCCAACCAACTCCGGCAGAGCGAACTGGACAGACTGATTGAGAACGACACTTACCGGCAGGGCGTTGATGTGCTGAACCGCTTTGAGCGGGATCAGGCGATCAGACAGGAACAGGAGGCGGCGCAGGCGCTTTTTTCCGATCTGCTTGGGCAGAGGACCGAATCCGACGAGATGACGCGAATGCAGTCCGGCGGCATGGGTCCGCCCGTCGGCGCTGAATCGGTGGCTGTCGATGACCCGCGCGCCGTTCAGTTTGCTCGGGCGTCTCCGTTTATGCAGAAGTTGATGGCGCAGGAGCACATCAACACGATCAAGCAGCGCGAAAAAGACGTTTATGGCCGCTCGCAACTGGAAAAGATTGACCGCGAAATTCGCGTGATTCAGGACGATCTGGAGAGCGGCCTGCATCCGAAAGATTCGGCCAACTACCACCGCCAATATTCGCGGCTCATCGAGTTGCAGAACACAAAGGACCGGCTTGTGTTTGGGACTAGCGCGAACGCGATGCCGAGCGCGGTGCTGGCGAGTATTCACCGGGCCGAGGGGTTGCCGGGCACCAATCAGCGCGATCCGAACATGACGGCCGCGATTTTCGGGCAGCGGGCCAAAATCGAGGGGGAACTGGAGATGTGGCGGTCGCTGCGTCCCGGTGAAAGTGGCGACTACATTGTTCCCAACTTCCAGACCGGGAACGAGATGTCGTTCACCAAAGATCAGGTCAAGGCCCGGATCAAGAGCCTGGAAAGACAACTCCAAGCACTCTCGCCGATGGCTGGAACGGCTCCGGCGATGGGGGCCGGAGCACCGCCGGTCGAGCCGATTGAATCCGTTGATGAGGTAGACGAGTTCGGCACAGACATCGACGCGCTGTATCAGGAATATACAGCGCCTCAATGAAAGAGAGCGTGACACATGGCATCGGTTGACTATTCCGATCTTGACCGCGACGGCCAGCGCCGCGAGGGCAAGTCCGCGTCCACCTACGACGCGTCGAGCGACGTGACCAACACCACCTCGACGTGCGTTGTCGGGTACTCCCCGCAGAAGATCAGGCTGCGCGCGGTCTACATCGTCTGCACGAAGGCGTGGGCCGTGGGCACCAGCGTAGCCTTTACGCTGGGCAACGCGACGACGGCCAGCGCGTACGCGTCGGGCACGGTAACGCTGGCTCAGATGAGCGTGGTCGGCGCGGCGCAGGCGCTCACGCTGGCGGATACCAACGTCGAGGTCGAGGCCGGGTACGCGATGATCATGACCGCGACCAAGAGCGGCAGCATGACCGGGAACTACGAGGTCTACTACGTGTACGATTATGTTGCTGACTGATCTTCATGGCGTCCACCTTTGTTCCATCCCTTGCGACATCGCCACGTCCGAGCGATCAGGAAATCGCAAGGGCTCAGGCTGTTGCTCGCCGCCGTGAGGAACTGGCGAAAGAGCGCGAGGCGTTCGTCTCTGACTTTGTGAAATCCAAGCGCGCGGACATTCAGGCGTCCGCGACGGCAAACGAGTATTTGGACGTGGACGGGCCCGGTCGTCGCGGCGTTGTCCGTGTCGGCACGCCGGCGGCTCCGGTCATCGACGAGGACGGGCTGCGAACCCAGGCCCTTTCCGCGTGGAAGGGCGAGGTCGCGCGGCGCATCGGCGAGTCGCAGCGGGCCGAGATGAGCAAAATCCGGTCGTTCCTCGACGCCCGGATGAAGCTGATGCCGGGCGAACCGCCCGAGGCGTTCGAGATGCGGAAGTTCGCCGCGTCGCAGGAACTCGGCAAGCGGCGCGGGATTCCCGTCGAGCCGGCACCAAACGATGTGGTTGGGACGGTGGGGTACATAGGCGAGGTTGGTCGGTCGCTGGCCCGCGGCGTGACCGGGGTGACCAAATCGCTCACGTCCGATCTGCCCGTGCTGGCGGGAACCATCGGCGAGCGGATGGGTTTTCTGGGCTCGTCGAACCTTGTTGCCGGGGGGCGGGCGGTCGGCGAGGCGATTGAGTCTGTGGTGCCTGAAGCGGGTATCCAACCCTCAATGGCCGCTCAAGGCGCGGGGATGCTCGACCCGCGTTTCTATGCGTCGCGGCTGCCCGAGACGGCTGTTCAACTGGGCGCGACAATGGCACCCGGCATCGGCATCGCCGGGGCCGCTGGAAGGGCCGGGCTGGCCGGGGCCAGGGCGCTCGGTGTCGGTGCCGCCACCGGGGTCGGAACCGCACTGGAAGCCACCAACGCATTTGACGAGGGGTACCAGTCATACATCCAGTCGGGGATGCCGGATCAGGAAGCCCGGCGGCTCGCGTCCACCGAGGCGGTGCTTTATGCCCCGCTGTCGGCCATGCTCGAATCCGTCCCCGCCGGGGAGTTCGTCGCCAAGTCGCCCGGCGTGCGGCGTCGGCTGCTTGGCCTGATGCGCGGGGCGTTCGCCGAGGGTTCAACCGAGGCTGCCCAGCAGTTGACTCAGGACCTGATCCACTTGGGCGTGTCGGGTCAGGAGGCCGATTGGCGGGCGCTTGGGCGGCGACTGGCCGAGTCAGGCGTTCTGGGCGCCATCGCGGGCGGCGGGCTTGGATCGGTGCGTCCCGGCGCACCGCCCGTAAAACAGCCTCCCGTTCAACCGCCGCCCGTAAAACAGCCTCCCGTTCAACCGCCGCCGCCAAATGTTCCACGTGGAACATCAAATCCCGTCCCACAACCAGGACAAACCCCCGACGGATCGGATGTATCTGATCCGGCTTCGTTCGCTCGGGATCGGTTGGCAGCAATCCAGGAGTCGCTGGATTCGGGCCGCGTGTCGCCTGACACGCCGGGTCTTGCCCAACTGGTTTCAGAACTCCAGAAAATCGCCGCATCCAGCCCGAAAGGAACGTCGTTCAATGTTCCGAATCAAGAACCTCCCGGACGGACAGAGGCAACTGGTATCGCTGACGGGCAGCCCGGTGACGGTGCCGATGGAAGCGTCCAGCGCGATCAACCTGTGGCGGTTGATCAACCGCCGCCTGACCGAGCGCATGATGTCTCAGAACCTCCCGCTGCTGTCGCCCCACCAGTTCCAGATCAACCGCCGCCTGACCGAGCGCATGATGTCTCAGAACCTCCCGCTGCTGTCGCCCCACCAGTTCCAGAGCAGCCGCCGCAAGAGGCGTTCCAGATCGTAAAACCCAATCGCGGCGAGTACTCGAAAAAGTCCATGATGGACCGGATTGAGGCCGAAGCGGGGGCGGTGGTCGAAGCGGAGCAGCAGGCCCTTGACCCGGAAATCCTCCTTCAGCAGCAGCAGGGACGTCAGGCTCAGTCCGTGGCCGATCTTGGCATGGGAGAAGACATCTTGACCGACGCCTTTTCCGGCGATGAGTCAAGGGCCTTGGCCTCTGCGGAAATGCGTCGTTCGGGCCGCGCGGGGCGGCGACGCCGGGCGCTTGAGGTTGCCCGCGGCGGCGGCGCTGGCGGGCAGGCCGCGATGTTGGCGTACCAACTCGACCTTCAGCAAGAGAACGGGCCGGCGGACCGGGTTCTGACGATCACGAACCCGGCGTCGCTCCCGGTCGGGAGCGAGTTTACTATCTCGGGGGTTGCCCACAGCGTCGCGGACCGAAACGGGCAGCGAGTGCTGGTCGGCCCGAAGAAAACTATCCCGCTTGTCGGGGTCGAGCGGGTCTACGTGGACGAGGGAAGCATTGGCGTGGGGACCGGCGCGGCGGTGGAGCCATCGACGACCGGCGAAACTTCGATCACCGATGATCTGCCCATCAGCCCGAAATCCCGGACGGAGACGCTCCCGAGTCCCGCGCCGGCCTCCGCCGCTTCCAACGTGGTCGCAAAGATTCAAGCCGGTCTCAGGCCCGGCGAGTCGTTTGTTGTGACCGGCCCGATCACGCGGGGAGACCGTCAGGCTGTCGCGGTGGCCAAGCGGCTCGGGATCGAGCCCGTGTTCTTCCGCGGCAACGTGCGGTTCGAGGGCGTGTTTGACCCCGAGAACCCATCGGTTGTCGTCATGGAATCCGGGCAGACGGAGAAGAATGTCCGCAAACTGCTGACCCACGAATGGATGCACGACTTCGAGCGGTCGAACCCCGCCGAGTTCCGGCGACTTGCGGAAACCCTTGAGCGGGTGGCCCCCGGTCAACTGGCGGCGGCGCTGCGGCGGTACCGTGATCGGCGCTCCGCGTCCGATGTCGGGCCGCTTGCCGAATCGTCGGAACTGTCCGAGGCGATGGCCGAACTGCTGGGCGACAACGCGAACGCGGCGGGCTTCTGGTCCAAGCTGGCGGGCGAATCGGCCTCGTTCTGGGAAAAACTGATCGACGCACTACGCCGTCTTGTGGCCCGCGTCGGCATGTCGTCCCCGGTGGCCCGCGAACTGCTCCGTACTGTCGAGTCCGCCGCCGCGCGGCGAGATGCTGGGGCCGCTGCGCCGACGCAGACTGGTGGCGGATCGCCGATGTTCTCGCCCACCCGCAAAGAGGTCGAGGCGAAGGCCAAAGAGCCGAACATCGGACGCCCCGACCTGGCAAACTGGGGGCTGTCGGAACAGTCCCGCAAACTCATCGACGCCCTCGACGAGTTCCGCGGCGACGTGACCGACCAATACGCCCGCGACGACGCGAAGATCAGGGCTCTTGCGTCGGATCAGTCCGCGCTGCTGCGGCGGGTTGAGAAGTCGGTTGCAACCGGGACCGAATCCATCGACGACGTGTACGCGATGAAGGTTCTGGCGAACAACGCGGTGACGAAGGCCGTTGTGTCCACCGATGAGGCGTCGCTTCAGGAAGCGATCCGTGTTCACGATCTGGCCCGCAGGCAGGGCACGGTCGCTGGCCGCGAACTGGCGGCGCGGTACGACCCGGTGCGCTCGTGGTCGCGGCGGATGATGAACAGCCTGGGGCGGATGATCTTCGACCCGCCGCACAGGGTCCAACTGGAAATCGAATCGCTGGAGAAAACCATCCGCGATACCGCGTCGAACACCGACGAGGTTCGGAAGGCCAAGACGCGGCTGGAGAAAATCAAGGCCGCGGAAGAGGCCCGCATCCGAAAGACCAGGGAAGCAATCTCGCAGGCCGGACTGATCGAAAAACTTGAAGTCGCCGAGAAGGTGTCGAAGGAGTCCGAGGCCGCGATGGAAGCGGCGCGGGCGATGGCGCAGAAAGAGCGCGAGGCGCTATCCAAGAAAATATTTGAAGCGACCGCGGCGCTGAACGACTCCGAGCAAAAACTCATCGCGGCGCAGGGACAGATTGCCGAACTCAAGGGTGAGGCGGCGGACGTGGCCAAGCAGCGGGCCGAACTGGAAAAGCGGGCCGCGGAACTGGAGAAAAAGTCTAAAGAAGCGAAGGCCGAGAGCGACCGGCTGCGTCGCCAGCGGCACGAGATGTCGGAGCGCGAGGCCGCGCTGTCCCAGCAGATTCTCAACTGGGCCAGCGGCCAGAAGATTGATGCGGAGAAGATCAAGGTTGTGACGCCGGAGCCGAAGCCCGGAGTGCCTGGCGGTGGTGGTCCGGGCGGTGGTGGTCCGGGCGTCCGCGGTGTGTCCGCACCGAAGTTCCTCAATATGCCGGGGCAGCAGGACCTGGGGGGCAGCGAAAACGCCGGGGCGCTCACTGTCAAGGGCGGACCCGATCCGCCGACGCTTGAAGGTTCGGACATCCCGGCTTTCACAATCGGGGCGCAGAGCTTGCTCCAACTCCCCGGTCTGGACAAGACTTATGAGGGTTCGGACATCCCGGCTTTCACAATCGGGGCGCAGAGCTTGATCCAACTCCCCGACGGGCGGCGTCTCACGCACGCGGAGTTCCAGCAACTTCTCAAGGGAACCAGCACCGCAACACCGTGGTCTGATTCGACCGGTGCCAAAGGCAATCAGCGCGTGTTCCCGCGCCGCGCGGTGCTTGAAGGGATGCGCATTGCGCAGGTCAACTCCGGCGCAACGGTGTGGGACAAACTCTCCGAGTGGTGGCGCAACGCGGTTCTGTCGGCCCCGAAAACCCAGTCTGTCAACTTCACGTCAACCAACTTCAACGCGTGGCACGAAGTCTTCGTGATGAACTCGCTCCGGGCCGCGGTCAACGAATCCGCCAAACTCTTTGGCGGCAAGCCGCTTGATGAGAACTCTATTGAGTTCAGGGACCTCAAGGGCATTTTCAGCGCCGCAAGCAAGGCGTTCGCCCGCGCCAAAATCGGGTTCATGCAGACCTGGTACACCGAGACGCTTTCGCTTGAGACCGAGATCGAAGACGCGGCTGGCGTCAGCCGTGAGAAAAAGGGCGGCGACGATCAGGCGTACGCGAACGCGCCAGCAATCGGCGGCGCGGCGGGCCGCGTGATCCGGTCGCCCCAGCGTCTCATGGCCGCCGCGGACGAGGCCAACGTGGGGTGGATCACCACCGTTACGGCGTCGATGCTGGCCCACCGCATCGCCCGCAACGAGGGGCTTGTCGGCGACGCGGCGACGGCCAGGATCGACGACATCATGGAGGACGCGGCTCATCCGGTGTGGATGGAGGCGCTGACCGAGGCAAGGCGGATCGCATTCAAGACCCCCGTAAAAGAACTCGGCGGAGTCGTTGGCGCCGTTGCCAACGCGATGATGACGTTCCGCAACAAGGTGTGGGAAATCCCCAACATCGGGCCGCCGCTCGCCGCTCTGGTTGTTCAGCCGATTATCCCGTTCATCACCACCCCGGCGAACATCATCCGTTCGGTTTTGCTGTCCACGCCGCTCGGCGCGACGCCGCGGGCCGCGAGCCGCATGTTCCGCGCTTCGCTGCCGCCGGGCACGCCCGGCTACCAGCGGTACACCGGGAAGATGAAGGTCGATGACATCGCCCGGAACACCATCGCATGGGGCGTTCAGTTGGCGCTCGCCGCGATCATCATGGGCGGCGACGACGAGTTCCCGCCGCTGACGGGGCGGATGCCGTCCGAGCCGTCCGAGCGGGACCGATGGCGGCGGCTTGGTATCCTGCCCTATGCGGTCCGGATCGGGGATCGGTACGTATCCTACGAGCGGCTGGAGCCGTTTGCCTCGGCGCTGGCGCTGAACATCGACGTGGTTCACGCGATGGGCAAGGCGGTTTCCGGCGAGGGCGTCGGGGCCGGCGTGAAGCAACTCAGCAGCGGGCTGCTCACGATTGCGATGGACAAGTCCTACCTCACCGGGTTGTCGGACGTGATCGAGATGGCCGTCAACATGAAGTCGGGCCGGTCAGATTTGGGATTCCAAAACTACGTGGCCAACTACGTGCGTGCGTGGGTGCCCAACCTGATCCGGTCCACGATGCGGGAGTTTGACCCTGTGGTTCGGGAAACCGAAACGCTTGGTCCGCGCGGCGATTCCGGGTTCGCCAAGGGGCTTGGGGAGAAGATTCTGTACGGGGCGGCACCGTCGCTGGCCCAGCGGAACCTCCCGCCCAAGCACGACATCTGGGGCCGGGAAATCGCAAAGGCGAACGACTTCGGGCCCGCGTTCGGGCCGCTGATGCGGATGCTGCTCCCGGTGGATATCGGCAAGTCAACGGTCCCGGACAAGATCGACCAGCTTGATTTGATGGTTGACCGCTGGAATGAGAAGCAGACCAGGCAGGACCGGGTGATTTCCCTGACCACGCCGGAAGATACCTACACGCGGGACGGCAAAACCATTCCGATGACGGCGGAGCAGTACGCCCGGTTCACGCGAGAATCCGGGCAGCTCGCCGCGAAGAATATCCTGAGGTTCAACCTGAACTTTGACAACCCCGGAGAAAGAGAATACAACATTGTGAGAACCCAGATCAGGGATGCTCGCAAGGTGGTGCGTGACAGGATCAAAGCGGAGAACGCCAAATGAGTACACAGGAGGCCGCTGTCATGTGCTACGGAAACGACGTGGACAACGGGCAGGTTCCGAAGTCCGAGCGCATGACGTTCTCGCCGGAGAAGCCGGCCAACGTGATGACGGCGCGGATGTCCATCGGCGACATGATCAAGATTCTCGGCGTGATGGTCGCCCTGTGCGGGCTGCTCGGCGGCGGCGCGTGGGCGATCATCAAGGGCTTCCGCGACGACCTGCGCAACGACGTGATGCTTTTCCGCGGGGACCTCGCGGCGCTGAGGGGCGACGTGATCGTGATCCGCGAAAAACAGGCGAGCATCAACGCCAACCTGGAGGACATCTCGCGGCGCACGGCGCGGATGGAAGCGGCGGCTGACAAGAAGTAGTTGATCAGTCCGCTCCGCAACCGGCTGCTTTCCATCCGAACGGGTAGATGGTCTTTTCCCAGAACGAACAATCATGGCAAACCCGGTCTCGAAGTAGAACGCCGCCGAAGTAGATTGAGGCGACGCGTTCTTCCATGATGCGGTTTGGGCACCACTCGAAAGACGGATGCCTGTCCGCTCTACCGAAGAAGAGTTTGCAGTGTGCGAATTTTTGTTCCGGCGTCATGCCTCGGTGATCTCCAGCTCCACGGTGCCCGCCTTTTCCTTGTCCACCACGAAGCGGACGGGGTGGTGGATCAGCCCGGAGTCGTCGGCGATAAGGCCGCCGTCCTGCAACCCGTCAAACGCGGCCTTGAGGCTTGCCAGTGCGTTGTCGCCGTCCCTGCGGCGTCTGCACTTGACGTAGAACGTGGCACGGCACGAGGCTGAAGCAAGGGGTTCTGGGGCGTTTGCCGCGCGGCTCATAACCGCGGCCTGCCCGCGGAGTTTCTTCTTGGCCTTCGACACGGACCTCCAGTGTGCTCGTGAGTTGGGACTCAGGCATCGGGCGGGGGCGGAGACGGTAAGCAAGTAGATCGTGGGCGAACTCAAAACGCTCTCCTTGAAAACCGTTCGGAAAGCCACTTTTCCACCTTGATGTATTCGTCCGTGGCTTTTTCTTCCTCGTGCCGCATGTGCTCCATCACCGTGGAATGGCTTTTCCTGTGCATGGCCCACGCGATCTCGGGGTATGAACACCTGGTCCATTCGCGGCACAGAATGGTACACGCGCGGCGTGCCCGCACAACCATCGGCGTTCGGCCAATGCCGAAGAGTTCGGCAAGGTCGATTCCGTATACCGCGGCAACCACGTCGATGATGTGGTGAACCCGCGCCGTCGGCAGAACTCCGTTCTCTGGCCGTGGATTCAAGAACGATTCCAGTTCGCGGCAGAATGCAATCGCTTCTTCCTTGAACCCGAGAAGGATGGCGGTGCGGAGGTGCGCGATGATATCGGCGTGGCTCATTGTTGGGTGGGGGCTGGCTGGCTGGCTGGCGTGGGCGTGTCCGTTCCTATCAATATCAGTCAGATTGATAGTTCGCTGATATCCACGCCGACGGCCTTGAGCGCGGCGAGGCAGATGGCGAGGGGGGCTGGTCCGTATGCGTCATGGTTCCTTCCGGGCTTGACGATGAACACGGCCTTGTAATCAACCGATGACGACAGGAGACCGAAGCACGTCGGTCCGAGCCTTTCCCGCATCTTCTCGACCACCTCCACCGCGTGGTTCATGTCGGCGGTGTAGTCCGGGCACGGCGCACCTTCGTCGTCGTCCCACCAGCAGTTGACGTACCGCTCCCGGTCTCGCTGACACCATTCGGAGCCGCCGAAGTTGTCGGTGAACCCGAGCGGGGCCGAAGGATCAATGGTTGTCTTTGGCTCAACGGGTTGCAGCCAGCGCACTTTCTTCCCCATGACCTTCTCGGCCACGAGGCGGTTGATCTTGTCGGTGTCGTAGGTCATCATGTCCCTTTCGCGTTGGCGGCGGTGAGAGTTTGTTTCCAGCCGTGCCGCATTGCTTCGTCGAGTTGTCGCTTGGCGTTGGCCGGCGTGCTTCCTCGGCCTCGTAGGCCTCGATGAAGCCTTCGAGGTAGTCGATGCGGTCGGCGGCCCATTGCAGTGCTTGTCGCAGCGGCGCGTCGTAGTGCTGGTGCGACGCCAGCGTTCTCAGGTCCATCGGGGTCAGTTCGCCCATGCTCACTCCTTCGTGTTGTCCGCCAGCATCTCGCGCTTGCGAAGATTGGCGGTCTGCTTGTAGTGCCACCACTCGTTCAGCGCGTTCAGCACAGGCAGAGCGTTGAATCGGTCGTAGCACGTGGCGATTCGGTTGTCGTCGCGGTCGGCAATCCGGTATTCGGTGCCGCCGTCCCGCGAGGTCGTCGGCTCACACTTGAACGGACCCTTCAGCACCGCACGATCTCCTTCCCGTTCTTCCGCCAGCCCTCTTCTTCGCCGACCACCCTCCCGCCCTGGCGGACGCGGCGGAAGAAGTGGCGTGCCCCGCACGGGCACTTGTCGCGCTTGCGGTTGTTACAGGTGTGGACCGTGTTGATGTGCCCACAGAAGAAGCACCGGCAGTCGCCGAAGATGTGTGGGTGCCCGTGTTTCACTCCCCCCTCCCCGGCACGTTGAGGCATTCGAGCACGCGGTCGATCTCTTCGAGCAGCCCGGCGTCACTCTGCTCGTGCTGGTACAGCGGGGCGTCGCCGCGGTCCAGCGGCTTGCGGTTGCCGATCACCTGCCGGATCGACTGGAGCAGCCGCCACGCCTCCGGGGCGAACACGATCTTGCACAGCCGCTTGTTCTGCTCGCACTCGGGGTCGAGCGATTCGTCGTGGTCCTCGTCCTCTGGGATCGTCTCGCCGATCTGAACGGTGGCGACGCAGCACCTTCCGGTAGGGGTCCGCTCGATGATGGTGGCTTCCTTGTCGTCGCGGAAGTCCAGCTCCGCGAACCAGTCGCCGGTGAGACCGCCGATTCTTCCGATGCACTGTGTCATGGTGTTCCTTTTGATGGAATGTTTCTCGGGCTGTCTGTCACGCTTGCCCCTGGTCGAGGGCGGAGAGGGCGTCAAGGAGTTTCTGCCGGTAGCGGCCGCGATCTTGTCCTGCACGATGAGCATGTCGATCACGCCCCACCTCCGTACTTCTTCCGCAGTTCGCGGACGTTGGGCAACTTGATGCTGTGCTTGATGCCGTGCCGATCGAGAGTGCGGATGAACGAACGAGCTTCATCGCACGCGTCCTTGAGCGTCGCAAGAATGACCGCGCGGCATTCCGAACTTGCCCCGCACAAGCAGTGTCGCCACTCCTTGTGCGTCGTCCATGTCACCACGACGTAGTTGGCTTTATCAAGCCGGTTCGCCAACTCGTCCGCAACCTCGGCCTTTTCCTTTGCCCACCGTTGCACACGCTGAAGTTCGTCCAGATCAATGCGTCTCACGCCCCACCCCCAATCCCCTTCGCATACCCCGCCGCCAGCACAAGCAGACGGGCGAACGCCTCGGCGGTCTCAGGGTCCATGTCGTCCTGCCCGGGGGTGTCGATGTGGACTCGCTCGCCGTCGACGTGCCACACATGCACGGCGAAATGTTCGTCGCCGCCGACGTAGGCGAACGTAGTGCGGCGCGTTACGGTGTCGGTCATGCTTCCTCCTGTGATTCGGCAACGGTCGGCTTGTCCGGTCGCTCGTCGTCGGTGATCGGCTCCCACGCTGCAGCGCGGAGCCGGATCAGCGCGATCGCGGCGGCGTACTCGTCCCTGCACGCCTTGTCCGGGTGTGCCGCAACCCGCTTCTCGAACTCATGAAGCAGTCCGGTAAAGCATCCCGTATCGACACCGATTCCGCCCACGTCGCGCCACGCCGTCAGGGTGCTATTCCGCGATCCGATTGGGCCAAAGGTGATGTAGTCGGCGGTTTTCTTGATGCGAGCGTTCAGGCCCACCCGCGCGGAGCCGTACACCTGCGCGGAGCCGCCCACCCGCGCGGAGCCGTACACCCGCGCGGAGTCGTACACCCACGCGGAGTCGTACACCCGCGCGGAGCCGTACACCCGCGCGGAGTCGCCCACCCACGCGGAGCCGCCCACCCGCGCGGAGTCGTACACCCACGCGGAGTCGTACACCTGCGCGGAGCCGTACACCCACGCGGAGTCGCCCACCCACGCGGAGCCGCCCACCCACGCGGAGTCGTACACCCACGCGGAGCCGCCCACCCACGCGGAGCCGCCCACCCACGCGGAGTCGTACACCCACGCGGTCGATTCAACGGTTGCGGTCAGTTCGATATTCATACTTTCCTCCGTTGGTGTTGGTGAGTCACGCCGCGCCGCCTTCCCGCATCCACCGCAAGCGATCGGGCGTCAGCAGCGCGATCGACTCGCGGGCTTCCTTGAACGAGTCGCAACCGACCCACACGAAGAACCGACGCACCCGGCGCCGGCCCCACGTGTCGGTGATGAACCGCTCCTCGGCCTCGGTGTTGGGCCGCTGCTCGCCGGAAGTCGTGACGGTGCGGAACGGGACGATCCGGCGAGCGGGGATGTCCTTCCCGAACGTGTCGAAGTAGCGCCGAACCTCGTTTTCGTAGCCCTCGGGCGTCCACGGCTCGCCGCGCGGGTGATCCCACCAATAGGCGTCGGGCGTGTGGCAGGGCAGCTCGCGCCACCAGCCCAAGAACCACGGCACGTTGCGGACCCGCGCGTCCAGCCGTTCCAGTTCCGCGATCAGGTTGTCGAGTTCTTCGTTGCTCATGCGATCTCCTTGCAGGCTGCGGCGAGGGCTTCGATGTCTGTTGCTCCGTGGTACCAGTTGCAACCGCCGATATCCACGGCGACGGTCGGCGTAGCGCCGTCTGTGTCAATCACCATCCGCACCTCTTCGCCGTGGTGCGGGCTAGATTCGCGGGCGGTGTTGTTGATGAGGTACCGCGTCATACTGCCGAGGAACGCTTCCTCGGCCAGCGACGGCGCGACGTACTCGCCGGACGGCGGGCCGTAGACCCACCACTCGTCGCGGATGTACGCCAGGCCCTCGGGCCACGCCTCCTTCGGCACGTCCTTCACGATCTCGTAGAGTTCGGCGTGGGTCATGGCTTCACCTCCGGCATCTCCCAATCCCGGTCGTACCAGTACCGCGCCCGCCACATCGCCAACGCCACATCGAAACGCCACAGCAGGGAGTTCGGCCTCTCTCTGGGCGCGGCCTTCGCGTCGTCCCACTCGAAGGCCCACGCTCCGGCGTACCACGCCCAGTCGATCATGCGAAGGGGAAAGAGGATCACACCCAGGACGCGGCGAGGAACCAGCGAACGCATGACGCGCGGGCCAGCTGCCGACTCCGCCATCGCTGCTGCGCGGTCGGCCCAGTTTGTGGGCGCGGGCGGTGGGGTGGGGGTTTCACTCATGCTCGCCCCCAACCTTGCGAGTCGATGATGCCCTCCGCGACCGCGCGAACGACCTCCGGCACGACAGCGTTGCCGAGCGCCATGACGCCGCCCCGGTTGACACCTGGAGCCAGCCGTCCGGGTAGCCCATGTACTGCGTCTCCCACTCCGCGCTGATAGAGCCGCGGGAGTTCCCAGTCGTGCTGCTCGAATCCGGGGAGGACGGGGACGGGCCAGCCTCTTGATTCAGTCGGATCAGGTCGCCCGGCAACGTGTCGCGGACCGCCTGCGACGGCGGGAGCGACACGTTGCCCGAGTCCTGCGCCGCTGCTGTAGACGAGTACCGGCGGCCCGGCGTAGAGCCATTCATCGCCGTCGCGTCGCCACGGGCCAGTTGGCGGATCGCGCCACCCGGCAGCAGTTCCCTTTTGCGGCCCCCGCCCCTCGCCGCGTCGTTCGCCGCGGGCGTCGGCGACCGTGCCGCCCTTGCCTGACTCGTGAGCGACGGACCCCGCTTCGCCGATCCCGACTGCTCGGCGTCCTGCTTCACCGGCGTCAGGCTGCGGGCTACAGCCTTGATCTGACCAGGCAGCAACAGCTCCCGCTCCGTCGCCCCGACCTGTTTCCTCGTGTCCCCGTTGAACGCGACCGGGGTCTGTGATCTTGCCACCATCTCGGTAGCAAACAATCCACCATCGCTCGCGTTTGTGGGGGGCACCGACGGCCCAAGCGCCCACGCGGTAAGCGTCGGGGACGACATATCCAGCCTCGCCCATCGCAGCGGCCACGGTGTCCAGCCCGCGGCGGCTGAGAGCACCGACGTTCTCAAGGATGCACACGTCCGTGCGGTACAGACCGGCGATCCGCCGCAGCTCCCAGAACAGACCGCTCCGGCTGGTGGGGTTGTCGGCGGTGCCGATCCCGGCTCCCTTGCCGGCGGCGGACACGTCTTGGCACGGGAATCCGCCGGTGAGGACGCGCACGCAGGCGGGCCACCCGGCCCAGGCGAGTCCGAGGGGGAACCCGCCGATGCCTGCGAAGAGGTGAACGGCGTCGTATCCGTGAAGATGCTCGGCGCCGAGGTCGCGCACGTCGGCGAGGAGTACGTCGCCGGGCGGGAGTGATCCGTCCTCGACTCGGGAGCCGAGCCAGGCGCAGCAATCGGTGTTGAGGTCGGTGTACAAGGCATTCACGCTTCCCCCCTCAGCGCCGCGACGAACTCCGGCGTCAGGTGCTTGCGGGCGAACTCCACGTCTTCGGGCTTGTCACACCCCACCCACAGGTACCCGTGCCAGATGTTGCGGCTGCGCCAGTACTTGCCGGTCCAGCGGGCCTCGTCCAGCGTGAGCGGGCGGTACTCGCCCGAGGTGCCGAACCAGAAGAAGGGCCGGATGCGGCGCGACGGGACGCCGCTGGCGAAGAAGGCCAACCACTTGTCGTTGGTTTCTTCGTACTGTTCCGGCGTCACCGCGCCGCCAGGGCCGGGACGGTCGTACAGGTACGCGTCCGGGCACAGCAGCGGCATGTTCCGGAACCAGTCGAGGTCCGCCTGCCGCCAGACGAAGTTGCTGATTTGGCTGGCGTAGAAGGTGAAGGCGATGGCGCTCGCGCCCGAGAAACTGGCCGTGCTTTGTAGTAGTTCCACCGCGTCCGTCACCTGCCGCACGGTGCCGAATTCAAGGTGCTTCTGCCAGTTCTCGGGTTCGAGGTCGAGAATGGAGCCCACGCGCCCGCCCAACGCATCGAGCAGAAACCGATGATCGTGCCGGCCCGGAACACCGCCGTTGATGACGGCCTCGTGCGGCGTGCCTTCGCCGAAGATGCGCGGGAACGCCTGAACCGGCGGCATCTTGGGGTGGCGATGTGCCACGATGTCCTGCTGGCGCACGAACTGGTGCGGGCTGACCGGCACGCCCGCGTCGGCGGCGATCTGCACCACCTCGTCGAGCAGCGGCCCGGCGGTGCAGAGTTCGAGGGTCATCGTGTCGGGGAGTCGGGGGTATAGGTTGTTCATGGTGTCTCCTGTCGGTGTGAAACCGGCGCGTGGCCGGGGGCCGGGGGACGGGGAGGGTTCATTGACCGAGTTCGTCGGTGAACTTGCCTTCATTGCGGGCGTGCATCGCCAGCATCACGGGCGTAGAAACGTGCTCAGCAAACACGCCAGCGCCGGCGCCGTCGTTGGCGGCGTCGCCCAAGACTTCAAGCGCCTTCCCGAGCAGCGAGCGGACTTCGGCCAGGGTTTCGGCACCTAGTTTCACGCGGTCTGGGCCATTAGGAAGTTTCGGGCCTTCCATCACGTGTTTCGGCATCGTGATGTACGACTCGGCCAAGTGCGATTCGTAGTGGATCAGCAGGGCCAGACTGCCCAGCGATGCAAAGCACACCTCAACATCCGCGCGAAGGCTGCGGATCGTTGCTGCGCGTTCTTTCTCTTTTTCGTCTGTCATCCGAAGTCTCCTGCCCTCTCGGGCGGTTGGGGGTGAATGCGGCGTCCCGGGCGCGAAGGGAGAATGTCGATGCTCGCCCTCAACTTGTGGAACGGGGCGAAGTGTTCGGGTTCACTTGGCGATCTCCTTTTGCTGTGCGGGCGGCGGGTACGCGCGGTCGAGCGCGTCGGCCTTGTCACCAAACACCCTGCCGATGGTCAGGCACACCGCGAACACCGCGACGACAAACGCCACCGCCCAGAACAGGTGTATCAGCATCCGGTCTTCGTTCCATCTGCCGTCGTTTGTCATGGTGTGTCCTTTCTTGAAAGCGGATGGCCCGAGTCGAACGGGACGCGTCCGCGAATGTCGAATCAAACGCCCGTCTCTCCGGGCTGTCACGCCGTTGTTCCTGCTCCTGGCTCCAGGCGTTCTCGTGCCGCGATTACGTCAACAGGTTTACGGGCCGTGCCTTCTCGCGCTGTTGCGGCCATCCCTTGTCCGGCGTCCCGGGCGCGAAGGGAGAATGTCGATGCTCGCCCTCAACTTGTGGAACGGGGCGAAGTGTTCGGGGTCGTCAGCCGAGTTCTGCGATTGCGGCCTCCATCGCCGCGAGCGCCTCGGAGTCCTCCTTGATCCGCTTGCGCGTGTTTTCGGCGTTGTCTTCCGCAATCGCAATGATCATGCGGGCGTACCGCTTGGGCAGACGCTTGAGCGCCGCAAGCACGTTTTCACCACGCCATTCACCCCACGCCGACGGGTCAAGTGTCCAGCAGAACGTCAAGCCGCACTCGTGTGCGGCCTCGAACTTCATGCAACACCGCTGCTGGCCGCGTGTGACCCCGGCGTCCGTGCAACCGGTCACGCTCTCCCACGGGAGTTCGTCCCACTCGGACAGTTTGATCTTCTCTTGGCCGATGGCCTTGTAGTGTTCCGCGAGCCGCACATAGTCCTCGATGCTCCTGCTCATGTCCGTCTTTCTCCGGCGTCGCCGGGGTGGGGGGTTCTGTTGTTTCTGGAGTGTACCATACAACACAACGCTGTCAGCCCCGGAGCCGAAAGTTTTTTCCCTTTGGTCTGGCGTGCATCTGGATGTTGTTGTCCCTGCACCTCTTGGCCAAGGCGCTGACCCACTGCTGCGTCACACCGAACTCGTCGGCAATCGCCGAATGGCTCATCGTGGTGCGGAGCAGCCTGTCCACGATTTTCAGGGTCAACGACTCGTACGGACGCCCCCCGTTCTGCCGCTGTGGTTTTCTTTCGGTCTGGCTCATCGTTGCTGGTCCTCCTGGGTGATGACCGCGGGGCCGAACAGCATTTGGGCGTGCCGCACAATCCCAGGAACAGCGGGAGCCAACTCCGTGTCTGGCGCTGGAGTGAAATCCCGGTACCCGTTGGCCAGAATCCAGTCCACCGTCTCGCGCAGAACGCGGAGACGCTTTTCGGTCTGGGGCACCGGGCAGTACGGGGCCTCGATCTGCGTCCTTGCGGCGAACCCCGCGAGGGCGTTCAGCGCGTCGTCGCCAGCATCGGGTCCGTCCGGGGTGTCGGGGGTCAGGGAAGCCAGCGGCCACTTTTTTTTCTCGGGCGTTGCGTGCTTGGCTTGCATCGGTTTGTTTGTGTGGTATGATCGGTCTCGGATACAACGGAAGTCTACACCCGAAACCAGAGGATGCAAGGGCGATGAGCATGACCACCGGAGAAATCCTGGCCCGGTTCCGCGAACTCTCGGACGAGATCGACGCGCTCAAGGCGCACGAGAAAAAGTTGAACGCGGAGTGGGACGAACTGGAAAAGGCGATTGCGTCCGAATCCGAGACGCAGGGCGTGCCGTATTTTTCGGCCAACGGGGTGCGGGTCAAGGTCGAGCCCGCGGTCCGTGTCGGGTACGATCCGGCCCGTTGGGGCGAGCTGCTGGAGTGGGCCGCCAAGACGGGCAACTACGCGATGGTGCAGCGCCGCCTCGGCGAGAAGGCCGTCATGGACTACATTGATTCCGGGCAGGGCACGCCGCCCGGCGTGGAACTCTCGACGTACACGAAGGTTTCGGTGACGAGGAACTGAGCAACGCGGGGGTGTTCGCGGCCCGCTTTCAATCCGCGTTCGCACCATCACACCGAAAGGACAGAAGCATCATGGCGAAGACTCACATCGAGAAAAAGCACGAAGGCGGAGCGCTGGCGATCGCCGGCTCGGACGATTTTTTCAGCACGCCCACCGTCGTGAACGCGGAGGCCGGGGACCGCATGATCCCGGTGCTGCACTTGTACCAGGGGACCGCGCAGGAGTCCGAGACGTTCGCCCCCGCCACGTTCACGCTCGGCGATCTGGTGGATTCCATCGAGAAGCGCAAGGTCAACAGCCGCCGGATCACCGTCATCACCGGCAAAAAGGTGTGGGTCCGGTTTGAGAAGGGGCAGAAGGCCCCGGTCTACTCGTTCACCCGCAAGCAGGACGTGCCCGCGGATGACCTCGAATGGATCGACCGGAAAGACGGCAAGAAGCCCCACCCGCTGGCGACCGAGGTGTTGGAGTTCATGGTGCTCGTCACCGGGGAACCGTGGCCGTACGTTCTGCGGTGCAAGGTGAAGAACTTCAGCGCGGGGCGGCTGATCAACGAACTGGTCGAGCGGGCCAAGAGCAACCGTCGCTTCGCGGAGATTGAACTGGACTTTGAGAAGCAGAAGAACGACCTGGGCGCGTACGCGGTGCTCCGTCCCCGTGACGTGGGGAACGTGTCGACGGAGCGTGCGGCGGAAGTCGTGTCGTGGGCCAGGCGTCTTGCCGCGGGAGGCGTGAAGGTGCAGGACATCGGTTCCGAGCCCAGCGGCGGCGCGTCGGATGACGATGTGCCGATCTGATCGACGCGGCGGGGGCGACCCACCCCGCTGCTCTCGGCGTCCGGGACTGTCCCACCCGGACGCCGATTCTTTCTCCTCAACTCCCCCGCCGCGGTCTTACGCATCTCGGCGGGGTTTTCAATGACCATCCAACTCCGCCAGCATCAGGACAAGGGGGCGGGCATCGTTGCCTCCGTGCCGCGGTACGGGCTGTTCTTTGACTGCGGGGCCGGCAAGACCATCACCGTGCTTGAGGGTGTCCGGCGCTTCGGGAAAGGCAAGTGGGTTGTTGTCTGCCCCCTTTCGGTGGTCGAGAACGCGTGGCTCCGCGACGCGGCGGCGCTCGGCTTCACGGCGATCCACTCCATCGCGGAGAAACAACCGGGCGAACGCAAGCGGATCATCGAGAGCGTCAAGTCCGGGATCGTCGTGGTGAACTTCGACGTGTACGCGAAGCACGTTGATGATTTCATCCGCTGCGGGTACCGCAAACTCGTGATCGACGAGTCTTCTCGGATGAAGAACCCCGACGCGGTGCAGTGCAGAGCGATCCTGCGGCACGCGGCGCTGTGCGACAGGTTCTACTGCCTTTCGGGTACGCCGGCCCCGAACGGGGACCACGAACTATGGGCGCAGCTCAGGGCGATTGCCCCAGATTGGATCGACGCCTCGCCGTACCAGTTCTGGTACCGCTGGTTCACGCCGCGGGTCGAGTGGGTCCGCGTCAAGGGCGGCCAGCAGCGCAAGGTCATCAAGGGCTGGGACATCAAGTCCGAGAAAGAAGCCGAGTTCCGAAAACTGGTTGCGTCTGTTTCGTGGACTCTCCGCAAGGAGGACTGCCTTGACCTGCCTCCCCAGGCCGACGTGATCCGCGCCGTGCGGCTCAGCGGGCCGGAACTCGCGGCGTACGACCGGGTGGTCGCCGAGTTGAAGATGCTTGTCAAACGATGCGGTTCAGACCGTGACGAGCTGGGGCGATTCATTGTTGTCCGCGAAGTCAAGGTCAAGGCGTGCGCCGCGGTCCACAAGCTGCGGCAGCTCTGCGGCGGCTGGGCGTACGCGGACGGGGAGGCGAATGAGTACGGCTTGTCCAAACTGAATGAACTCGACGGTTTGCTCGACGAAATCGGGCACCGCCAGGTGGTTGTCTGGGTGGATTTCCGGCACGACGTTGCGAGGATCGCGGGTCTGCTGTCGGACAGAAAAAAATCTTTCCGAAGGCTCGTGGGCGGGGGCGACCCGGTTGCCGAGTCGGTGCGTGCGTTCCAGGCCCACGATCTTGATGTCTTGGTGTGCCACCCACAATCTGTGGGGCACGGGGTCACAATGACCGCGGCGCACCACGCGGTCTACTACACGCTGCCGTGGTCGTATGAGTTGTACAAGCAGTCTCGGGACCGGATTCACCGGATGGGGCAGGGTGTCCCCGTGACGTATCATCACCTTCTTGCGTCGGAGACGGTTGATTTCCAGGTGCTCGACGTGGTGCGGACCAAGAAAGCATCCCGCGAGGCGATGAACGCGTGCTTGGCGGCGCTCGGTGTGGACCTCACAATCACGGAAGATGAGGCGGAGAATGACGAAGGAATCGGGGCCGAAGGTTGATCTGCGGTGCGGCGATTGCCTGAACGTGCTTCCGACGCTGAAATCCCGGAGCGTCAACTGCTGCGTCACCTCGTCGCCGTACTGGGGCCTGCGCGACTACGGGCACGATGACCAACTCGGTCTCGAAAAGACGCCGGAGGAATACGTCGTCAAGATGGTTCGGGTGTTCCGCGAAGTGCGGCGCGTGCTGCGAGATGATGGGACGCTCTGGTTGAATCTAGGGGATTCGTATAACGGCTCAAGCGGCAGCGGCGGCAAGACCGAGAAGCAGGCCACCAACGCCGGATTGTTCCACTCTGCGGGCGTTCGTCTTGCGGACGGCCTCAAACCCAAAGACCTCGTAGGCATCCCCTGGCGCGTCGCCTTCGCTCTGCAAGCGGACGGGTGGTATCTGCGGCAGGACATCATCTGGCACAAGCCCAACCCGATGCCCGAATCCGTGACTGACCGTTGCACGAAGGCGCACGAATACGTCTTCCTGTTGGCGAAGTCGCAGCGGTACTACTACGACGCGGAGGTGGTGAAGGAGCCGAGCGTCGATCCTGAATCACTGCGTGGCCGCAACAAACGCAACGATTACAAGTTTGTTGGGCAATGGGGGAGCGACACGCGCGGCGGATTCTCTGCGATCCCAGAAGGAAAGACATACCCAACCCGCAACCGCCGCTCCGTCTGGACGATCACGCCTAAGCCTTTCAAGGGTGCCCACTTCGCGGTGTTCCCTCCCGACTTGGCCGAGCCGTGCGTTCTCGCAGGGTGTCCCGCTGGCGGAACCGTTCTCGACCCGTTCAACGGGTCCGGAACCTGCGGCGTGGTCGCCGTCAAGAACGGGCGAAACTACGTCGGGATCGAACTGAATCCGGAGTACGCTGAGATGTCGCGGGCACGCATCGAATACGCGCTACGAACCACAAGCGAAGAACTGTTCATCGGAGGCGGAAAATGACGAAGGCGGTTCAATCGGCTGAGCGGTTCTTCGCGGCGGTGTTCGAGCCGACCGACATCATCGAAATCAGGATGTTCCCGTCCAAACGCCGGGCGTGGGCGGATTCGTACTTCAAGGTCATCGACCAGTGGGGGGAGATCGAGGCCGCGGCGGACCAGAACGTGTATTTCGGGGCCAACCCCCGGACCGGGCACGGCGGCAAAGCCGAAGACGTGGCGATGGCCCGCTGCGTGTTTGTGGACATCGACGACGAGGTCAACGAAAAGGCGGTCGAGAAAAGGGTGCGAGACGCCGGGCTGCCCGAGCCGACGGCGGTGGTGTTCTCCGGGCACGGGTTCCAGGTGTGGTGGCGTCTGGCCGAGCCGATGACAGACATAGCCGCGTGGTCGGTGGTGCAACGCCGGCTGATCGCGGCGCTGGGCTCCGATCCGTCGATCCACGACGCGCCAAGGGTGATGCGGATGCCGGGGACGATGAACGTGAAGCGCACGCCGCATGTGGTGGCGGAACTGCGGTACGCCGCGGACGCGGGGACGGGGCGGGTGCGGCTGGAAGACATTGAATCCGTGCTGCCCCCGCCGATGAGCAAGGGCGTGGAATCGGCGACGCTGCATGAAAGAGGGCTTCTTTCGGGCGAAAAGCGCCCGCTGGCGTACGCGACGCTGGAGTTCATCGCGCACGGAGCAGCCGAGGGCGAGCGGAACGCGCGGCTGTTCCGGGCCGCGTGCGACCTGTGCGGGTGCGGGTACTCGGTGGACGAGGCGTGGGATCGGCTGGGGCGTGCCGCCGCGTCGTGCGGTTTGGAGCCGGACGAAATCGGGTCCACTATTGAATCGGCCTACGGTCAACCCCGGACCCCCGCAAAGCCCCCGGAAGTGGATATGCCCCCTGGGTGGTCGGCGGTTCCGGATGGCATGGTGGCCGGGACGGGTCCTGCGACTTCAGGGGCGATTGAGCCGGTTGGACGTGCGGCTGAGGAATCTGTACTGGTGCGGTACGGGTCGGACTGGATTCTTGAAACGTCCGGGGAAAAGGCACTGCTGGCCAACTGCATCCATATGCGGGGCGGGGGCGATGAAGAAAAGTCGTGGCACCGGCACGTGCCGGCGGAACGCCTTGCGTCGGACCTGTACGAGATGACGGGGGGTTGGCCGCGGGTCGCCGGCGGGCAGCTGTTCGTCCCCTCCCGCAAGCCGCGCGACGGGGAACTCCCGGAGGCTTCTTCGGTCCACTACATCGCCTCGGTGGACGATTTGTTCGCGTGGATCAACCACGTGGCCGACGTGCACTGGGTCCGAAAAGAGGTCCGATCAGCGAACAAGTCGGCTCGGACGGCCCTGACCAAAGGCGAACTGATGGCCTACGTGACACAGCACCCGTTCCGGGGCTACGCCTCGGTCGAGCTGCTGCCCCATGAGCCGATGGTCGAGGGCCTGTGGTACGCCCCGTGCCGGCTCCCGGATGATGGGTTTGAGGCCCTGGCGTCCATCGTCGGGCGTCTTAACGCGGAGACCGACATCGACCGGGTGCTGATGCTGGCGGCGCTGCTGACCGGGGGATGGGGCGGCGCTCCCGGGGCTCGCCCCGCCATGCTCTACACGTCCACCCACGGGCGGGGGGTGGGCAAGACCTCGACGGCGATGATCGCGGCCAACATCTGGGGGCTGTCGATCCAGCTCAACCCGAAAGACGACTGGGACAAGGCTATGGGGCGGATGCTCTCGGAACAGGCGATGGCGGGCCGGGCGGTGCTGATCGACAACATCAAGGGACGGCTTGACCTGGACAAACTCGACGCCCTGCTGACCTCGCCGGTCATCGAGGGGCACCGGATGTACGTGGGGCACACCACCCGCCCCAACCGGCTGCTCACCCTTATCACGGCCAACGATCCCCGGCTCTCGGCGGACCTTGCGGCCCGTTCGGTCGTGATCCGGGTGGGTGCGTCCAAGTGGCAGGACGCGGGGTTCGCCTCGTGGATCGCGGACCATATCGAAACCCGCCGCGCGTCGATTGTCTCGGCGTGCCTGCGGATTCTGCGTGACGCCGCGGGGCTACAGGGGCGTTTGCCGCTCGCCTCGGAGTCGAACCGGGACCGCTGGGCCCGGTGGCAGGACGGGCCGCTGGCGGCGGCCTCGTGGGCTTGCGGGAGCCTTGCGCCGTTCCGGTCTTTGTTCCAGGGGGAGGTGCCGACGATTGACCAGGTTGCGTCGGAAGTCGCCAGGCGACGGGAGGGCGTGGACGACGACGTGGCCAGCGCGAACGACGTGGCGGACGAGATTGTCGCCGCGATCGTGGCGGCCGGACGGAAGCCCAATGATTCGGTCCACATTCCCGCGGCGGCGATGGTTGCGATTCTCCACGGGGCGGAGTTGATCGGGTCCGATATGGGCCCGCGGCAGGTGGGGGGTTGGATTTCCGGTCTGCTGGGTACCGGGCTGCTCAAGAGCCTGAAGAAGTCCAGGCCAAAGACGCTGGGCGGCCGAGAAAGCCGCCAGAACGTGCGGCGTGGGTGGAGATGGTCCCCCGATGGGAGCCCGGTCAAGTGGATTCTTGAAAAGCCGGGCTTCTGCATGCCGCTCGCCGTGGTTGAAGAGGGCGGCAATGATCAAGAATCTTGTTCGGGTGGTTTCAACGAGGAAACCGAACAAGACTCTGACGATGGGCTGCCGATCTGAGGCGGAAATCGAAAACGGTGGGTCCACTTACGGAAGTGGACCCACCGCGCGAAACAGCCGTTCAAACGGCTGTTTGTCGTTTTGGGGTGTTTTTGGTCGTCGCGTAAGTGGACCCACGGTGTGTTTGCTCCAGATAAGTGGCCCCACCAAAGGGCGTAAGTGGACCCACCGATTTGGGTCCACCTTTGTTTTTACACTCCTACGGCACTTTTTGGGGGGTTGGAGCAGTGGTGTCTCCACTGCTCCACTTATTTGGGCTCAAAGAGTCTAGGGTGTTTTGAGAGAATAAGGGTACAACAATGGGATTTCAGTGGAGACACAGCGCGGGAACAGAGGTTGGCAACGGACGGGGTGATTCGGCCACGGCTGGTGCGGCTGTTAGGGTCAAAAAAAATCTGAAAAATCTGGCTCCATTTTCGTCGATTCCCCTTGCGTGTGGTCGGAATGGTGGCAGACTCATTGCGGGATGTTCTGGAAAAAGAAAAAGAGAGAATAAGTGGTGGGAGCATTGCGCGCCGAGTTTTGGGCCCGGGGTTGTGGGTTTAGTGGGCTTAGTGGGCTTGGTGCGGACGGGGGTGTGAGAGAGCGGGATGATGTGGCCCGAAAGAAAACTCCCGCGGTGGGCTTGTGAGGCCCACTCGCGGGAGTGGAAACAGAGCTGGGTTGATTCGGGCTTAGGGCCTCTGTGCGGCCTTCCGTTCGGCCCAGAGGCGATCCTGCTCGTCGAAGCGGTCCTCGTCGAGCTCGTCGGCCCTGGCCCTCAGGCGGTCGGCAATCGATTCTAGGCGGTCGGCGAGGCGGCGGAAAGCCTGGGCTTCGTCGGGTGGTGGTTGGTTTTTATTTGGGTTCACGGGCGTAGAAGATTTCATCGTCGCGCGTCCTGTCGTAGTCCTCCACGGGGGGGTCCTGTTCGCGCCAATGCTCGGAACCGCAGGCCCGGCACTCCCAGTACTCCCGAACACTGACCGCTCCCCCGAGGGTTTCCCGGATCGGGTGAGAGACCCCCAAGTAATCGTGCGGCGTCTCGGCTTGGCATTCCCGACAGTCCATCGGCTTAGTCGTCACGGTCGCCTCCGTCCCTCATCTTGGGGTGACGGGTCGCGGCCCATGTGACCAGGACAACGATGGACGCGGCGGCGATAACGCCCCAATACCATTGGGCGGTTTCCAGCATTCGGGCTCTCCGTTGGGGGTGGGGTGGGTCAATCAACGCAAAACCCCGCACGCCGGCTACGCACCGGTGGCGGGGTCAAGAGACATCGGATCAGGGCTCGCGGCCTTCGGCTTTGGCGATGGCGTATTCGGCTTGGTTGCGGAGTTTCCAGCCACATTGAACGGCCACGCCGCGGTAGCAGTCTCCTGCCGCGATGATTTTTGCCGCGTCCGGCTTTGTCGCCAAGCCTTTACGCCACTCTTGCACGCGATTGCGAGCGTCCGGCGATTCGGCCAGCATGAAACCCGTTTCGGCGCAGTAGACAGCGCTACTTGCTAGGTCGGTGTAGATTCTCACGCCCCACCCCCTTCGGCTTTGGCGATGGCGGCGCGGGCGGCGTTGCGGATGCCTTCCCCGCAGTCGGAATCGGCGCGGGCACACTCGCGGGCGAAGGCCAGCAGGTCCGGCGCGGCGGCGATGAGGCGGGCGTTGGCGGCTCGCTTGTCGGTGTTGGCGTCCGAAGGCGTCCAAACCTGGGCAATCACCCCGTCCTCGTTGGTGGATAAAACGTATTCGACGCGATGGCCCCTGGTCGGTTCGATCTGCTTGCCTTCGGCTTTCCACGGGCCGGGCGTGTGTTTCGGCTGAGTCTGAGTCGTCATGGTGTCTCCTGGGTGGGGGTTGGGTCAGGCGGCCGCGCCGACAATCTGCACGCGGGCCACGGTCTTTGAGCGGTTGGCGTCCCACCCGTTCGGCTTGCGGGCGCTCGCCGGTTCAGCGGAAACCTCGACGCCGGGCCAGTTGGATGCCCTCGGATCGCCGGTAAAAAACACGGCGGTCTCCATCAGGCTTTGCGCCATGGCATCGAAAGAATCGAAGGTGAAAACCTTGTCGTAGGTGAACCCGCGCGGCCCGTACTCGATGGACCATCCGCCTGCATGGCGCTCGGCGGGGCGAACCCGCATTTTCACGGTGATCTTTGGCATGGTGTCTCCTGGGTTGGGGGTGGGGCTGGCGATGCAAAGCCCAACCATCCGGGCGAGCGGATGGGTGGGGAGGGGTGTCAGGCCAGCGCGATGGGCAACAATTCGCCCTTGTACCCTCGGGCGCGCATGCGTGCCGTGATATCGGCGCGTTCGCGGTTCACCATGTCTGCAAACTCCGCCGGGGTATACGGCACAGATTCGGCGATAATCGCGGCCTCGTCCCTGTCGTCGCCGATGCCGATGCCGATTTGCGCATGCAAGATTTGGATTCCGAAGGGGTTGGCCATGCGGACGATGTACAGGTGCTCAATGTCTCCGTGGATTTCGTCGGTGATTTCGTAGTGGTAACTGGGCTTGCCGTCGTACCCCGGATCGTCGGCTGTTGAACGGAGAAGCCGATTTACCAGCGAAACCGCGCGGTCGTCGGGCCTGTTGTTGTTCTGCCCGAGCAAGCGGGCGGCATTCATGGTTTCGAGCAGGTGAGCGCCGGTTTCGGCGGGGTATCCGTCGTAGTGGCGGTACAGATAGCACTTGAATTGACCGCCGCGGATGATGATGTTTGAACGAGTGGCCATTGTCTGTGTCTCCATTGCGGGGCGCCGGGATTGACGGCCGCGCGTCCGGCACCCTCTCGCTCGAGGGCGCGCGGCGCGGGGTGGTCAATACACGTTGCCGATCTTGGGGCGGCGGGCGATATCGCCTTCTGCGTCCATGTCCGCGACGATCCGCGCCGCGGCGCTGGCATGCTGCTGCGGCGTGGCGGTGGGGTTGAGGGTGGGGAGGGCCTGGGCGAGTGCGGCGCGATCGCCGTAAGCCTTTGCGGTTTCGTGTTCGGTTTCGGGGTACAGACCCAAAGACCAATCGCGACGATTGTTTTCGCTGGTGCTACGCTGCTGGTTGATTCTCATTGGTGTCTCCTGTGGGTGTCCAGGCCCCCGACGGTTCGCGCCGTGCGGGGGCGGTTTGTTGGTCGAGACGTTCGGCCAATCCCCTTCCGCCCCGTGGGGCGGTCGGGGGAGGGTCGATCAGGCGGGGACGTGCGCGCGGTACTCGCGGACGGCGCCGGCGTGGAGCAACTTCGCCAGTTGGGAGACGACGCGCTTACTGATTCCCGAGCGGTTCAGGGTGTAGCAACCGTGCTTGACGGCGCTGTATCCGCCGACCGATCCCCCGTCGGTCCCCCAGGTGGAACCCGGTGAAGTCGTTGGCAGCCGATCCAGGAACGACGGGCCGACCATGTCGCAGTCGGTGAACGCGGACATGTCGCCGGGTGTGAAGTTCCGGCTGATGGTCACAACGCATCCGGCCGCGCGGACGTGGTACCCGCAGCTCGTGACAGTGGCCAGCCATTCTGCGGCGTTGAAGTTCTCGATGCTCATTGTGGTGTCTCCTGTTGGGGGTTGATCGGCGCGTGCCGATGGGGGTCAAAGTGATTGCCAAGTGAACGAAACGACGCGGGCGCCTTCGCGCTTTGCGGCGTGTTCGATGGCGAGCTGCGTGAGGTCGCCCGTTGCCATCGCGGATCGGAACGGCATGGTTTTGCATTCGCCCGCTTTGGCGATTGTCACGGTGCCGGTGTAGCGGTACGGGCCAGCGACTGCGGCGGCGAAGTCGGAACCGATGCCAAGCGTGTTGTCTGTCATGGTGCAGAACATTGCGGGGTCTCCAAAGGGGGTGTGGTTCATCATACAACACAATCGGGCGGTGTGCAAACCAGACTTGAGGATTTTTCCAAGGATTGTTGGGGTGGTTTCCCTACCGTGGCTATAAACAAAACCCGAACCGATAGGCGGTGTCTATGGGCGCGATAGGCGGTGTCTATGGGGGAGGAAACAGCCTTCTACCCTCCCCCTGGCCAACCCCAATCCCTACGACGCCGCACCCGTGGCCGTGAGGCTAAGGCCTAAATGCAACTCAGTTGCAACTGCAACAGCGTTGCATCTGGCACCGCACGCCGCGCAACCCTCGCCGCCCGTCTCTTGGCGTAGTTGAGACTGAGTCTCAGTCGCAGCGGCGTGCGGCGTGCGGCGTGCGGCGTGCGGCGTGC
>ERZ761591.25-NODE-25-length-44166-cov-13.600621_pt1 | contig 44166 bp, 49 predicted proteins | sample MGYA00512167_ERZ761591 | MGnify/ENA primary metagenome ERZ761591 (study PRJEB28899, sample SAMN03785559) | bioreactor sludge metagenome | biome: EBPR Sludge; feature: EBPR Bioreactor; material: 0.22µm filtered reactor supernatant | place: Saint Lucia: Queensland...
TGGTACTTCGCGTCGTCGCTGCGGCCGAACATTTCCGGCGAGACTTCGCCGCCGGAGAAGGAGCGCTGCAGGGCGCGGACGTTCGCCATGTGTTACCGGCCTTCAATCCAGGAGGGGGAGTGCTCCGGTCGGCGCCGGTGCTGGTTGGCGTCCGACACGCGGGCGGTCGAGAGCGCGAGCGCGTAATTCTGCATGCAGGTTTTTGCCATGGCCGCGCCCGCGTCGCCCTTGATGACAGGCCCGGCGAGATGCGCGGCGAGCAACCACGACAACGCGTTGACGAACAGCGGCGAGAAGGCCGTGGTGTCGGTGACGCGCGCGATGTAGCGCAAGTTGGCCGCTTGCTGGTTGGTCAGGAGGATGGCGCGGCCGTCGCTGTCCGTTTCCGCCTCGTACTCCTGCGCTTCGTCGCTTGACGACGACTCTGGCAGCACTGCCAGCAGGCGCAGCGCGTCGGAAGGCTGCGCGTAGGCATAGGCCCACTCCCACGTCGGCGCATCCAGCGACGCGAGCAGCACACGCTTCGTGGCGAACTTCCACGCGTGCTGCTCCAGCAAGGCGTCGCGCGCGATCGGATAGAACAGGGCGCAGTGCTCGGCCTGCGCCGACCCCTCGGGCGGGTCGATGCTTGCCACTGTGGCGTTGTCGCCCAGGTGCGCCAGTGCGAGGTTGCAGATATCGACCTCAGAAGCCATTGCCGCCCCCACAAAAAGCGGGGGTCATAGGCCCCCGCGAAACACCCCGCACCCCCGCGGAAAGGGTCAAACCAGATCGTCACCGGGCGGCTTGCCGGTCGCCCGGGACGCGGCCTTGCCCGCCGGCGGCTTGCCGCGGGGCACGTCGCCCACGACAAGCGCGGGCGCAAACCACGTCGCCCGGGTGCCGTCCGGTACGTCAAACTCGTCGCCGGGGGCGCGCAGCTTGCCGAAGAATCCCGGCTTGAGGGCAGTCACTTTCACGTCAGGCCCTCATCAGGCAATGCGCGAGCTGTCCGGCTTCGGCACGTTCTGCTGGAAGCCGGCGACGATCTGCGCGGAGAACTTGCCGGCGGTCAGCGGGCCAGTGGCGACCGTGTAGTACGCGCGGATGTAGCGGCGAAGCCTGGTCGGCAGCGGGATGACATGCTGATAGCCCGCGACCAGCGTCGCCTTGCCGATCGCCACAGTGACGGCCACGTCGGCAAAGGACGAGTTGTCCGCGGAATCCTGCAGCGAGAACGTCACGGTCGCCGCGCCAGACGCGGTGGCCGCCTCGTCTGTGGTGATGACCAGCGCGAGCTGGCCGGTTGCGCCCAGGTCCGACGTGACTTGCCCGGTGTCGATAACGTCGGTCGATGCGGCCGAAGAAGTAACCGCCTGCTCGTTGGAAACCTGCAGGGCCTTGTCGATAATCATGTGGTGTCCTTTCTGTGTCAGTGAGCAGCGCAGGGCGACCCGCGCTGCATTCAGCGCCCCGCCGCGAGACTTACGTCACGCGGGCTTCGGTGAGCAGCAGCGCGTCGGTACGGCGGCAGGGTACGCCGTCGAATGCGACCACGCGCTTACCTGAGACGGTTTCGAGCGTGAGCGTCGAGGCGGCAACCTTGTTGGCGATCTGCCGGCGAAGGAAGCTGCGCAGCTTGCGCGGCAGGTAAAAGGCCGGGCGCCCCATGCCCAGGTTGGGCACGAGTTCGAGCGCTTGCGTCATCAGGTCGATGAGGTCGGCGCCCGATGCGGCGTTCTTCGTCAGGTCCGAAACGTCGATATTGCAGATACGCACGACGTACCGCCAGTCGCGCAGCACCGCGCCGATATCCCACTTGTAGTGGGTGCGGTAGCCCTGATACCGGCCGCCGGCGGCGTCGGTCAGGGTGTCCTCGCCCAAGTCGCGCGACTGCAGGCCGGCCGCCGAGCCCTTCGGGTAGATCGTGTGGCAGGTGTTCGGCCCCCACACGACGAGCCAGACGGACGCGTTATCGCTGCCGGTGCCGCTGGCGTCGATGATGTTCATGGCGTTTTCCGCCGACAGGCTGTTGTAGCGCGGCGCCAGGCCCATGAACTTCTCGGGGTCGAGACTGGAGTCGCCGTAGAACAGCGTCGTGGCCATGGTCTGATTCATGCCTTCGACGAAGGCGCGGTCCTCGGAGAGCCGCCATGCCGCGGAGTTGCCGTTCAGGTCTGCCAGCGCCTTGTCGACTTCGGCGTAGGTTTCGAGCATGCCCATGCTGTCCTTCACCTGCACGGTGCGGGACTTCTCGGGCTGCACGCCATAGTTCAGCTTGCGCCAGGTGCCGGTCGGCAGGCCGGACCGCACGGTGGTCTTGTGCTCGGTGAAGCCGTTGGCCTCAAGCACGGTCATGTCGTCGAGGACCTCGTTCGTTTCCGCGAGCATCTCGACAATCATCGGGTCGATTTTGCCGTCCGGGGCGAGCCGGGCAGCGACATCCGCAAGGGTCGGGTTGGTGCTGGTCAAGGTGGCCATATTGCGCTCCTGTTAAGGGTTCATGCTGGACGCCGCGTACAGCCGCCGCGCATCGCCCGGGTTGGTGTTGGTGCTGCCCGATCCGGTAACGAGCCGGTCCTCGCTGATCGCCTTGCCGGTCCTGTAGAACAGCCGGATGACTTCGGGGTGGTTGCCCAGGCCGGACTCGTTGAGCAGGGCCTTGAGCCCGTCGCTGGCGAACGCGTCAAGCGCTTTCTTCGCCGTGGCGAGGTTTTCCGACAGCGCATCGCCGCCGAACTCGCTGTCGGCCTTCGCCGCTTGTGCCCAGCCCGCGCTGGCCGCCTGCAGCTGATCCGTCTGGCGCGCCTGCAGTACGGGCGCCATGCGATCGAGAACCTTCTGCGCGTGCTCTTGCGTGAGGTTCAGCTCCTTGGCGACCCCGGAGAACTCGCCGAGAACAGCGTCGTCGAGCGTCAGCCCCTCGGGGGTTTGGAACTCGTACTGCTCGGGCGCGCCTTGCGGGGCGGCTTGCGTGTCAGGGGCCGCAGCGGTGGCGTCCGATACTTCGGCCGTTTGCGCGCCCTCGGCGCCTTCCGCCGCGGCCGTTTGCTGCTCGCCGGTGTCGGCGTCCGTCAGCAGCGTGTCCGTCGTCATCCTTGTTGCTCCTTCACCATCACGTGATACAGGTCCGGGCAGAGTTCGTGAATCCGCGCCAGCGTGCGCAGGCCCTCGTTCTTGCAGCCTTCGGCGAAGGCCATTGCGAGCGGGTCGGTGTTGAACGACAGCCGGAACACTCCCGCCCGGTCGAGAACCCCCCACACGAGGCGCCGGCCCCACTCCCCGGCCATCAGGTGCTTGAAATCGGCGTCCTCGATTTCCTTGGCCTGTTGCGCGCGCAGCGCAGCGTTGGCTTGTGCGCGCTCTTGGCTGCGGATGTCGGTAGGGTCTTGCGGGTACATGGTTGGCAGCCTATGCGCTCGCGCGGGCGACATGTGCACCACGCTCTGTGCGAGCGCGCATATCAGCCCGCGCTCATCGGCGGCTCGTAGCCGCTGCCGACGATGAAGACTTGATCCCACTCGGCCCTGCTCACTGCGTTCGATTTTGCGCCTTGCACAGCGACGCGAGCCTGAGCGGTGTAGGCGTCCAGCCTGCGGAACTCGTTGGCATAGCTCCAGTGAATCATCTGAGCCGGCGTGCCGTTGGCGATACGATCCGCTTGGTATGCCAGTACGGCATTGAGCAGGATTTGCCCGCCGACCTGAAGCAGCCCGTAAAGAAACTGTTGCTTCGTCAGCGTGACTGATCGCGGGTCAAGCGATTCCGGCATGTCTGTCCCGGTGAATACGAGCACATCACGACCAGGGCGAATCAGCACGTGCCGAGGTTGCGCTACCGCCTCTGCGTCTGCGATACCTGTAGCAGTTGCCGGGAAAGTCAGTCTGGCCATGATTATTCTCCGTAAGTCGCCACAATTGCAAAGTTCATCAGTATCGCCGTTGCAATGTTGGAGCCCTGTTGCAGCGTCACATAAAGCGATTGATCGACCGATGTATCGCAGGTATCCGTGTAGTGAGCTGCGACGACAGAAGTAGCTGCTACACCGATGCCAGCAGTATTTCCTGTCGCGTTTCGCGCGTGGCTTTTTGCAGTATGGCTATCCATACATACTGTATTAAGCAGCCCGTCGAACACGGGAGATGATGATGCCCCGCCGACAATTCCAAAAATGGTCGTCGATGCGTTGTTTGCCCTCAGCCTGTAATTCCGACCGGAGGCACTGGTGCTGGCGATCACCCTTTGTGTCCAGCTCAAAGTTCCGTTTTTTCCAAGCGCTGTTCCAGGCAGGGTGAATCCTGAAGGGCCAGTGATTTCGCTCGTTGAGCCAGTAACCCACCCCGACAGATTCGGCGTGATTTCCGTTTTCGTCGCAGGCCGGCGGGGAGTTCCGCTGCCGACGACGTAGGTCTCTGCGTAAACTCTACCTGCCGTGTCGGAGCTGAATTCCGTCCAGTACCATCCAGCAGGCAGCGAGGAGCCGCCGAAGCTGGCTGGAAGATAAGCGTAGCAACCTGCAAGGCTCGCGCCGACGTTGGCCTGTATGGCTGCCGACAGCGTGAAAGCCCCGTTCGTTCCGGTGAATTGGCATCCGTTCGCAGCTCCGTCTCCGGGCATGATGAGGAACGGGATGTTGCTGACGGCGATGACTTGCGGAATCCCGAAAATAATATCTGCCCCAGAACGCCGCCTCTGCCCAACCACCAACCCCGTCGGATCGTCGACCAGCCATTCGACCGTGCCGTCTACTTGTGTCCCCATGCCTTTCTCCTATCAGGTGTAGCCGCTGAATGCGCGGGTGATGTCCGTCAGCGCATTCGGTTTGCTGGTATCCACGCGGCCGAGCTTCTGCGCGGTGTCTGCGCCTTGGTTCAACAGCGCGGACTGCTGCGCCTGCTGCTGCGCCTCGGCGCGTTGCTGCCGGATCAACGCGACCCTTTCCCCCGGCACGATCATCTCGGGGTCGATTCCGAGCATGTCGGCGTAGGCATCCGCCCACCGATCGGCGTCGAGTTTGTCGAGTACTTCCGGCTTCAGCCCGGCCACCGCGCCCAGGTTGCCGACAAAACGGTCGACAGAGTTCGTGGCAATCGCGCGCTGCGCCTGCGCCAGCATCGACACAAACTCGACGTTCAGCTCCGCACCCTGCAGTTCCTCGGGCGGGGGCGGCACGATGCCGGCCTCGACCATGCGCGCAAAGGTCAGGTCGATCAACGGGTCCAGAATCTCGTTGTGCATCCGCTCCAGCACGGGGCCGAGCATCAGGAGCTTTTCCTCGTGCCGCTCCGCGACCTCGGTGGCGGTCATTTGCGGGTTCGTGCCGTTCGCCAACATCAGGAACAGGTCGGCGTAGAAGCTGCCCTTGATCCGCTCGCGCACGTCCTGAATATCGGCCAGCAGGTGCGACAGGTCGATGCTTACCTCAAAGGCCGACCGGATGCCGCCCCCAGCCGCCGCGGCATCGACGAACGAGACGCCGCCCGGCAGGACGTCCACGTCGTGCGACTTCATGCTCGTCGGCACCTGCAGCGGGGGCCGGGTCTTGTAGTCAATCCCCTGCGCCTTGCGCAGCTGCTCGTGTTGCAGCTGCTTGATGTCGCCGAGCGCTTCCATGGCGGGGCTGTGGCCGTAGATGTCGCCCCCGGCCACCGCCCAGCGCGGGCAGAGCGCGGGGAAGGTGCGAAAGCCGGAGTCGCGCAGCAGTTGGTCCTCGTCGCCGCTTGCGCGCTCAAAGTAGGCCGACTGCCACGCCATGTTCTGCGCGTCGCGCTTGCTCAAGTCGCGCACGGCGCGAGGCTGTATGGCGTGCAGCACCGTAACCCAGTGGTCGCGGTTGCCGCGTTGCACCATGTCCTTGACCGCAGGGCTCGCCTTATCGCCGAACTCCCGGACCACGTTCGCTGCGGAGAGCTGGAACTCCCGGAACACCGTATCGACCCGCCCGCGCGAATCCGTCGCGATTGCGTATTCGCCTGCGGTCAGCGTGTGGCAGTGAATCACGGTGTCGAAGTCGGGGAGCACGATCGCGCCGGCCGTGCCGAACGCGCCCAGCTCCTCATACATCGAGTGTAGCGCGCGGTAGACGTTGGATTTCGCGAATACCATTTGCATCAAGCGCGTGACATCCGCCAGCCACGCCTTGACCGCGGCCGACTCGTCGAGCTGCGGAAACGACGTGGTGAGCCGGAACCACGGCCGCGCCGGGCTGGTCATCCCCGCCATCATGCCGGCGGCGAGCACGCGCAAGGCGCGCGTCCCGGTCGAGTCGAGAATCGAGTTGTGCCGCTTGTCGCCCTTGTTGCGGTCCTCGACGAAGAAGCGCCCCGACCGCGGCAGCAGATAGTCGCTGATTTCCTTCCAGTGCGACATCCAGCTCTCGCGCTCGCGGTGCAGGCTCCTCCACCGCGAGAGAAGCAGTTGCCGCCTAGTCTGCTCAGGCATGGCCTACGAGCCCAGCAGCGTGGTCTTGCCGAGCTGCAGCGCGTCCGGCGAGATGCCGGTCGGCCCGGTCAGCATCGTGCCGGATGCCCCGGCGCGGCCCGCTTCGCGCGCGGCATCGAGCACAGAGCCGGTGCCCGCGCGCTTCTGGTTCGCCCGGTTGGTTGCCTCGTCCGCGGCCTGTTGCTGCTTGCGCGCGTTTTCCTCGGTTTGCTGTTGCGCGCGCTCCGCGAGCCGCGCTTGCTGATCGGCGGCGAGCCGGGCCTGCTCCGCCGCGCGCTTCGCGGCTTTCTCCTGGTCCTGCCCGCTGTTGCGGGCGGCGACCGCCCCGGCAACGGCGGCGACGGCGGTAATGGCTCCGCTCATGCCTACTCTCCCGTAATGTGGATCGCGTTGACGGCGCCCAGCTGCCGTGACAGCAGCAGGTGCGCTTCGTCGGTGAACTCATCCTCTGCCTGCTCGACGGTCGCGGCCCGCGTCGCGAACACCATCGTCAGCCAGGTGTCGGCGTGCGCGAGGAATGCCTGCCGGCGGTGTGCGCTGGCCGCGAGCACGTGGTAGCCGGTCAGCCGCACGGCATCCTCGCCGGTGTCGACCGTCGCATCGCCGGCGAGGATCAGCACGGTCGGAACCCGGATCAGCGCGCCCGTCAGCACGACGCCGGCGGGGATCATGATCGTCCGCGCGTACATGCCGCCGTGCAGCACGTGGTCGGTTGCAATCGGCACCTGCGGCAGCTCGAGCAGGGCCGCTTCCAGCCGGCGAACACGGGCGATCGCCTCGTCCGTCATCGCCGGAATGCGCCCCGCTGTGAGTGCCGGCATCATGCGCACCCCCGGAAAAATACGCGATTGGTTTCGTGATACCCGACGCGCGGCAGCAGGCGCTCCAGCCGGCCGCCGGTCGGCGCGGTGACGTACAGCCCGGGGACACCGAAGCCGGCCGCCAGCTGCTCGGCCGCGCGCAGCAGCTTGAGCCCGGCGCCGCCGGCGCGGTGCTTCTTCGCCACGAACAGCGTCTCGGTTGAGGCAATCAGCTTGCCGCCGAAGTGCAGCACGGGCGAGACGAGCACGGCACAAAAGCCGGCCAGCTCGTCGCCAACGAACACGCCCAGGGCGTGCAGCATGCCGGCGTCGACCAGGGCCGCGTAGCCCTCGCGATCGGGCAGCGCGCCCCACAGGTCCGGGTTGCGCAGCGACTCGTCCCGGTACTCGTCGCACAGCTCGGCGAACAGGGGCGAGTCGAAGGCCTCGGCGACAGTGAGGGGGCGAATGGTGCATTCCATGCGCGCAGCGTAGGCCGGGCGCGCGGCGACACGTGCACCGCTCTATCGCAGGTTGGCGTAGGGGTCGTAGTTGCCGCGCGGCTTGCGCGTCGGGAAAAGGCCGCGCTTCGGTGTGTCGATCAGGGCGAGCACGTATGCGCTCCCGTAGTCTGGCGATCGCCCGATGCGCTCCATGATCTGCTCCCGGCTCGCCACGTAGATCGTGGAGCCCGACAGCGACCACGTGTAGGCCGTCAGGTCAGCGAGTAGCTGCTTGCTCGGGGGCAGGGCAATGCCGGTGTTGTTCGCCGGGTCCAGCGCCTCGCGCATGCGCCACACAAGCTCGCTGCGCAGGTTCTTGAAGCGCAGCCGGCCGGACTTGTCCGCGCCGGTGGCCGCTTCCGCGACGTTCACGCCGACCACCTGTTGCCCGGCTTCGCGCAGGAAGTCGTAGGGCGCGGAACCCACACCGATGACGTCCACGTGGATCACGGCGTCGTCGCGCTTCGCTGCGAGGCAGAGTCCGGCCACGGTCGGCCCGTCCGGCGTCGCGCTGCCCGCGTGCGCCAGCGGCTCGTCGAACCACATGCCGTGCCGGCGGGCGAGGACCGTGCTGTCGCGGCCACCGCGGGCCACGTCGACGCCGAGTGAATCCATCGGCGGCAGCTTGTCCGGGCGCCGCCAGCGGGCTTGCGCAGCCTCCACCCAGGCCGTCGGAATGACTTGCCAAGGGTCATCCTCGGTGCCGGCCTCGAAGTCGCCGTGCAGCATTTGCGAGCGCAGCGGCTCGGGCAGGGCCTGCAGGGTCGCCATGTACCCCGTCCCCAGCAGGTACGGGTTGTCGCTGATCCGCGAGGGAACGAACGTCCGCGACATCGGTTTGATCGTTTCGCCGGCGTGCATGAAAGGCTCGCCGCTGGCCACCTCAATCTCCTTGCCCCCTACCATCGCAAACCACCGCAGCTCGCCAGGTTGCGCGGGCCGCGGATGCTTGCGATCGAGCCAAGGGGCAAAAAATGCCTTGATCCAGCGCCCGTCCTGCGTGGTCGGGGGGTTGAAAGTCAGCAGGGCTTGACAGCGCTGGCCAGGTATCGTGGTGCGCAGCCAGCCCAGCAGGAAGCGCACCTGCGACTCGAGAAAGTTAGTCGCCTCATCGAACACCAGCAGGTCGTGCGGCCGGCCCTGATACCGCGCCTCATCGCCCAGGTTTGGCGCCGACCCGAACTCAATCTGCCGGCCGTCAGGCAGGCGCCAGATGCGATCCTGCCCGTTGTACCCGTCCCGTTTGCCGAGAAGCGCGGTCAGATCGTCAATTATCCCTGTTAGCTGTGTGGCCTCTCGCCGCAAAATCATGGACTTCCGGTGCTGCGTCAACGCCTTGCCGATCGCCAGGAAGCTCTTGCCCCCGCCTGCAGAGCCCCCGAAGCCGATTATCTCGGCGAGGGAATGGTAAGCCATCAGCTGAGGGCCGGGAAGCGGCCAGAAGGGCCGCGCGGGGTCGTGCAGCAGGCTATCCAGCTCGGCCTGTTCCGCCGGCGTCAGGTGCGCCAGCAGGGCCGGGTCAAAGGATGTCGGAAACATCCGCCTCGGCCTGCCGCGCGGCAGCGCAGGCGAGAATCACGGCGATGCGCGAGGCCCGGTCGGTGTCGGTCAGGACAACAGGCCCGCCGTCCGCGCCGGTCAGTTCCAGGGCCGTCTTGATCCCGTACTTCTTCGGAAACAGCTTCTCCGCGCGCCAGCGCTGCGACGACAGCACCACGCTCGCCGCTTTCGGGTCGATCTTCCCGGCGAGCGTCTGCCCCTCGATGTCGGCCATGCCTTCCTGCAGCGCGTCGGCCTGCAGAAGATGGGCTTTCGCGCACTTGGCGGCGAAGCGCGTGTCCTTTTCCATCCACCGCTGCAGCGTCCGGCGGTCGGGCATCCCCTCGCTTCGGCAGATCGCGCGCAGCGACTCACCCTCCGCAACGCGGGCGCAAATCTCGTCCTCAAGTTCGGCGCACTGCAGTGTCGGTCGTCCGTGTCCCATGCCGGGCATCATCCATCACGCCCCGCCCCACCATGTGCACCGACCCGTTTGAAGGCCGCCGGGGTCTGCGCCCGCCGCTCGTACCGGCAGATGCGGCCGACCGCCCACTTGCTGACCTCGAACTTTTCCGCGAGCACGGTGTAGCTCATCCCTTCCTCGTGCAGCAAGCGAATCAGCTCCACCTCGCCGTCCGTGAGCCGGGCGCGGGGGTGGTCCTCGCCGATCAGCAAACCGCGCTCGTTCACCGCGACAACCCGCATGTGGTCGCTCCTCGAATCTGCAATTTTTTACCAAGACCGCACAAGACCGACCAAGACGGCCAAGACCCCCGTTTTCCTATGTTTACCTCCAACCGACATATATATATTTATGCGCGCGCATAATTAGAAAACTGTGGTCTTGTTGGTCTTGTTGGCCTAAATCGTTTATTTTCAAAAAGGTAGCAGCAAGACCACGCAAAAACCACGTTGGTCTTGGTGGTCTTGTTCGCTACTGTTTCCGCTTCCAAACGCGTACTTGAACCCCGTTTACATACCCGCGATCGCGCATGTACCCTAATTCCTGCAAAGAATTGCAAATTCGCAATTCTTCGCACCTTCGCAGTTGCTTTGCTTCAAGCCTCAACGCAAATCTTGCAACATCGCAAACCCGCAAAAATTCGCGCTCTCCCGGAGTGTCGCCCGTCAGCTCGTCCGTTTCCGCAAGCCATCGCGCGATTTCCTCGGTCCACGGGTCAGTGACCGTGTGCTCGGCATGCACGGCCCTCGCCAGTTCCTCGGCGTCCCGGAACGCCACCCCGCCGGCCTTGAACAGCTCCCGCCCCTCGGCCCACAGCTGCAGCCTGTCCCGACACACCGCCTCAACGTCTGCCGACGCGCCCACCCGAACCGGGAGCCACCGCCTGTTGCCTTCCTTGTCCGCCAGGAAGGCGTCCTCGTTCGTCGTGCCCATGAACACCGCCCGCCGCGGGTACGTCGTCGCGAACTCCCGGAACTTCGGCACCCAGTTCTCGTGCTTGCGGGTGACGAACGCCCTTATGCCTTCTATCGCCCGGGTATTCAGCCCCCGCAGCTCTGAAATCTCGGCAAGCAGCTTGCCCCGCATCTTGCGGGCCAGATCGTCGTCATCCTCGTGGAAGCTAACCTCGGTGAAAAAGTCGGGCGCCGGCACCATCGCCGCCAGGCCCGTGCTTTTCCCCACGCCCTGCGCCCCGACCAGAACGGGTACCATGTCCGCCTGAATGCCGGGTACCCGCACCCGGCCAGCAAGCGCCGTCCACAGATACCGGCTGACCGCCCGGACATACTCCGAGTCGGCCGCCTTGAAGTAGCGCTGCAGGAAGGTCTCGACGCGCGGCTGGCCGTCCCACTGCAGCCCGTCAAGCCAGAGAATCGCCGAGTCGAACGGCCGGTCCTCGGCCACCATCAGCACCGCGTCGCGGACCATCTCCCGGCCGATCGCCTTGAACCCGGCCCGCTCCAGCCGCACGCGCAGCCGGGAATAGTCTGCGTCACGGAAGGGGCGCCAGTCGTCGCCCTTCACCGCGAACATGATCTCGTCCCGGAACTCGTCGTGCCGGATGTCCATCCCGCACAGATCCGGCCGCTTGACCGCCAGCGCGACGTTCTCGAGCGTCGCCTCGATGCGCCCGGCCTTGTCCCGCTTGAACGGCGGCAGCTCAGGCCGCGCCTCGCCTTCCCCCGTACCGGCTTCCACCACGTCGAACTCGCCCAGCAGATCCTCGGCGTAGCCGATCGCCGCGAAGAACTCGGCGTCGGTGCGCCCCTCGCAGTGCCCGTGCAGGCACTTGAAGTGCCCCCGGTCGTGCCCGTTGGTCCCTGCCGGGAACCACACCGTCGAGCCGTCGCCCGCGGTCCCTGTCGTGTGCGCGTCGCCCCACGGACACTCGATCGCCAGCGCGCCGTCCCGGCCTTCGTCGAGCACGAGGCCCTGCGCGTGCAGCAGGTCCGCCACCGGGTCGGGCAGCGCGACGTGCGGCCCTCGCTTGCGCACCGACACCGCGCCCGCGGTCGGGGGCTCGACAGCGAAGCGCTCCGCCAGCGCCGACCACAGCGCCTCGAACTCGGCCAGCTCGAGCGCCGGGAAGGCCGCCGGCAGGCCGCCCTCCCACTCGTACCGGGCGCCGCTCGGGTGCGTGCCCGCGGCGATGAACTGCTGCCCTGTCGCCAGCAGCTCGATAATTCCGCCGTCGACCCTTATCGTCCGCTTCGCCATCTCGCCCGGCAGCTGGAACGCGAGCAGCACCTTGCCGGAGTTCGCCCTGCAGCGGGCCGGCAGGGCCACGCCAAGGCGCTCAGTGACGAACTCAACGATGCCCCGGGCCTTGCCCTCGTCCGGCACGTCGATGTCCAGCGCGCGCACTGCGCGCGTCTGCAGGCAAATGCCGTAATCCGGCACCGCCGACCACCGCTCCAGCTCCGCGTCGCTGGCCTTGTGGCGTGTCCAGCCGACCAGGCCAACCACCGTGTCGTGCCCGTTGTACCGGCTGGGCACCTTGCCCACATCCTTGATTTTGGAATCCGGCGACACGACAGCCGCCGGGTTGGATACCACCGGGAGCAGGTCAGCCCCCAGGCCCAGCAGCAGGTCGAAGTGCAGCCAGTCCTCGTGCGTCGCGCCGTAGCGTGTCATCCCTCGCCCCTCATACCAGGTCCGCCGCGCCGTCGAACTCGTCCTCGGCCGCCTGCAGCCGCTCGCGCGAAATCTCCAGATACGCCGCCTCGCGCTCGATGCCGATGAACCGACGCCCTGCCAACAGCGCGGCCACACCTGTCGTGCCGCTGCCGGCGAACGGGTCGAGAATCAGCCCGCCCGGCACGACGGGCCGCACCAGCTCCCGCATCAGCGCGGTCGGCTTGCCCGTCAGGTGGTGCTTGTCCGCGCGCTTGACGACAACCTGGTGGCACCCGTCGAACGGCCCGTCGTGCGTGAGCTGCACCGCCGCACCCTTGGTGCCCCACACGACGTACTCGCACTGGTGCCTGAAATATCCCTTGTGCGGCGCCCGCGACCCGCGACCCTTGTCCCACGGCACGATGCCGCGCCAGAACACCCCGCCCGCCTGCACCGCGTCAGTCATCACGGGCAGCTGCCGCCAGTCCGTGAACGTCAGGAAGTACCCACCGGGCTTCATGATCCGCACACACTCGGCGATCCACAGCGAGCACCAGGCGAAGTAACTCCGCTGGTCCCTCGAGTCCCCGCCGAAGCTCGGGTACTGCCCCTGCGACGAGTGCTGCGTGTACTTCGCGTCGGGATCCCGGGCTTTGTCGTCGCGGGAGAAGCCGCCGGACGAGTACGGCGGGTCGGTGATGACAGCGTCGACCGACTCGTCGGCCATCGCCATCAGGGCAGGCAGCGCCTCGCCTTCGATCAGGGTCCACGGGCTCATGCCGCACCTACTGAAAAAAGAGGCGGTTCCGACCCCGATAGAATGGAAGCTCTCACACAACCCACTACCGATGGAGGAACCGCCGTGAAAACGACAGACGACAAACTCGACTTTCTCACCGGCCAGGTCGCGGCGCAGACCTTGGCTATAAGGGCGCTGCTCATGACGCACCCCGCGAAAGACGAGGCGGTTGCGCGTTTCCACGACGAATTCGAGCAAGCGTTTTCGCGAGTCTTGCCGCGCGCCTTTCCCGATCAGTTTGTCGACGGTCTGCAAACGGTGCGCGGTATGTTCTTGGAACCTTGAACCTGCGCGGCAAGCCGAGCACGTCGGCGTAAGTGTCGGCCCACCGGCCGGGGTCAAAGGCCGTCATGCTTCGTGCTCCGCGGTCAAGTCGTCGAATTCCTCGGCGGTAAACACCTCTGGGTACTTCAACCGCAGGAACAGCAGGCGCGCCTTCGGGATGCCGCGCACGCGCCATTCGCTGACGGAAGGGTTCTTGACTTCGCAAAGGCGTGCAACCTTCGAGGTGCCGCCGAGAGCATCAATAATTTCGGAAGATGTCATGGTTGTGTAAGGGGCTGGTCAACAGAAAGAAACGCCATGATGTTAGGCTTGCCTAGATGTCAGAGTCAAGCAAAACTAGCGATTTCATTGTTAGGATTTCCTACCATGATGACCTTTACTGAACGGCTGAACCAAGCGTTGTCCGAAGCGGAGGGGGTCAAGCAGATCGACTTGGCCCGCGCCTGCGGGGTGAGCACGGCATCCGTAAGCGCTTGGTTCTCTGGCGGGACGCGCTCCCTGCGCGGCGCAAACTTGACCAGGGCCGCGGCCCTGCTTCGCGTCAACCCCCTGTGGCTTGCAGAAGGGCGGGGGCCGAAGCGCCCGGACGCCACAGCCGTAGAGCACGCGCTAACCCCTCCACTCACGCCACGGCAGGAAGCTTTCTTGGGGTTGCTCGATGGGCTGACCGAAAGCCAACAGGAAGAAGAGTTCCAGCGGCTTCAAGCTCAGAAACAGCAGAACGACGAGATGCTGACCGAGCTGTTAAAGCGGAAGGCAGGATGATGTCACCGAGAATGCACCTTCTGGCGCTACTGCTGCTACTACTCGGGGGGTGCACTACCACCGACACGATGCAGTGGGCCGGGGTAGGGGGCAGCAAAGCCGATGGCCTCGTCATCTTGGGCATCGACGTTCCCCCGAAAATAGGGGTGATGGAAACTCATGTGGTGTGGGACGTGCAGCAAGCGAACAACGAGGCCGACCGGAGGTGCCGCAACTGGGGGTACAAAAGCGCGGAAATCTTCCGTGAGCCTCTGCCCGTCCGGGTGATCTGCCACCCGCAAGGCATCAGCCCTTGCTGGTCAAAAACCTACCGGGCCACTTACCAGTGCATAGATGGTTAGTCGCTTCGCCCGCGATCTGCTGGCCGAACTGCTCAAACGGCGCGCGGGCCGATGCCCCCTTGACGTGATCAAGTACGAACCGGCGCGCAAGCGCGACCCCGACATCCCGTAGCACCGCCCAAGCCCCGCTCCCATAAGCCCGCCACCGTGCGGGCTTTTTCTTGCCTGAAAAGTTAGGAAAACCTATTGACAGCTCCGCTAGGCGCGCTTAGCATTGCTCCGTCAGTCGCCCATCAACTCACTGAAAGGAGCACACGCAATGCCCGACACCGACGACCACCCCGCGCTGGCCCTCGCTCGCCAGCTCCACCGGCAGCTCGCCGACATCCACGAGCTGACGGACACCCGTTCGCGCACGCCCTTGCAGGACCGGCAGAAAATCCGCGTCATGGCGCGTGAGGCCCTGCAGCTCGCCGCCGCTGCCGGGGTGCTGTCGTGACCAGCGCCGGCCTCCTAAAGTCGATGGACGACGAGCACCTGCTCGCGTCCGCCCGCGCCGAGCTGCACGCGCTCACCAGCACGCCGCTGGAGCTGGAGCTGCTCGACCGCTTCGAGACGCTGCTCAACCGGCTGGAGCCGATGGGGGCCGAAGCCAGCGAGCTGCGCCAGCTGCGCCAGCTGCGCCAGCTCGCCGACGTGCTCGAGCACGCCGGGTGCAGCGCCAAGGATGTCGAGGATTTGCTGGAGTGCCACCCGGCCCCGCTCAAGGATCAGGCCGCGCTGCTCTCGCTGCTCAACGATCAGGACATCCACACCTTCGACCAACTTGCGGCCCTGATCGAGACGGCCGCCAACTTCCGGTCCCTCGCGACCGACGCGGGCGACCTGTTCGCCCGCCTGCATCAGCTCACCCTCACCACCAACCAGGAGTAACAAGCATGTTCCCGATGACCATCACCCTGCACCACCCCGCACAACTGACCGCCGTCATGGCCGCCCTTGGCGCTGCCCTCGGCGCGCCCGAGATCCCTTTTACGTTGCCGACCGCACCGACGGTCGAAGCTGCCGCGCGCGCCCGACTGCTTGAGGGGCTGGAGCGCGCCACTGACGCCCGAGATGCGGACGCCGCTGTTCCCGCTGTTCCCGCTGTTCCCGCTGTTCCCGCTGTTCCCGCTGTTCCCGCTGTTCCCGCAACCAAAGCCGAGACGAAGGCCCCTGTCGAGATGACCGGCGCCGAAGCCGAGAAGGCCCTGCACGGACACGCAAACAAGCCGGCAGATCAGCCGGACTACACCGCCGTCAGCAAGGCGATTCAGGCCGTCGCAACCGCCAAGGGGCGCGCCGCGGCCGTCACCGTGCTCGGCAAGTTCAGCGTCGCCCGTGGCCCTGAGCTGAAGCCCGAGCAGTACGCCGGCGTCATCGCCGCGTGCAACGAAGCGCTGCTCGCCGGCTGACCGCTATGGCGCCCGCCAGACACGCGCCGCGGCTCGCACAGCCGCCTTTCAGGCCCAGCGACATGCTGTGCCTTACGCCGCGCCAGCGGCGCCTTGTGCGCCCGCTGCGCAACCCTGCGCCGCTCTGCCGGCTGGCCCTCGTCGCCTTCGCGCTCGCCATCGGGCCGCTGGCACGCATCGAGGCCGGCATTGCCGCGTACCACCGCACGCTGCTTGCCGCCAAGGAGAAAACGCAATGAGCACGCACGCTATTTGCTCGCCGTCGTCCGCGCACCGCTGGATGAACTGCCCCGGCAGCGCAGCGATGGAAGCCGACTGCCCCGACGAGTCCAGCGAGTTCGCCATCGAGGGCGCCGCTGCCCACGCGCTCGCCGCCATGTGCCTCGCTTCCGACAAAAACGCACGCGAGTACATCGGCCGCACAGTTCCGGCCGACGCTGACGTTGACTGGGAAGTCGACGCCGACATGGCCGGGCACGTGCAGAAGTACGTGGACTATGTCCGCGACCTCGGCCCCTCGTTGCTGATCGAGAACGCGCTCGACATCTCCGCCCTGACCGGCGAGGACGGCGCCCAGGGCACCGCGGATGCGATCGTCCTCGCCGACGACGAGCTGATCGTCGTTGACTTGAAGTACGGACGGGGGGTCAAGGTCGATGCTGAAGGAAACGAGCAGCTGCGCATGTACGCGCTCGCCGCGCTCGCCGAGTTCGAACTTGTGGCCGACTTCAAGCGCGTCCGCACAGTGATCGTGCAGCCCCGCCTTGACCACATCAGCGAAGCGACCTACACGCCCGACGAGCTGCGCCAGTTCGCCGTCACGGTCAAGGAGCGTGCGTTCCACACCCTGCAGGTGTTGCGCAACGAGAAGCCGGGCGCGTACCGGCACCACCTGACGCCCGGCGAGAAGCAGTGCAGGTTCTGCAAGGCGAAGGCCGTCTGCCCCGCGCTGGCGCAGCATGTCCTGACCACGGTGGCCGACGACTTCGTCGACATCAGCGAGCCCGTCGCGCCGCAGATCGAGCACGCGGCCGAGCGCACGGTCGATAACGCCACACTCGGCAATCTGTTGTCCGCGGTGCCGCTGATCGAGACGTGGTGCAAGGCGATTCGCGCCCGCGTCGAGAGCGAGCTGCTGGCTGGTCGCGCGGTCGCCGGGTACAAGCTGGTACAGGGCCGGGCAGGCAACCGCGCGTGGACCAGCACCGACGAGGCCGAGCGCATCCTCAAGTCGATGCGCCTGAAGGTCGCCGACATGTACGATTTCACCCTGATTTCGCCGACCTCGGCCGAGAAGTTGCACAAGGCCGGCGTCATCGGGGACCGGCAGTGGCCCAAGCTGCAGGCGTACATCACCCGCGCGGAAGGCCGGCCGTCCGTCGCACCGCAGACGGACAAGCGCCCCGCGCTCGCGGTCCAGGCCAGCGCCGACGAGTTCGACGTCCTGCCCGAACCTGCGGAGGACCTGGTGTGATCGTCGAGCGCAAACCCCCGCACACGCTGCTTCCGCCCGAAGCAATCGCCGCGCTGCAGAAGGCCGCGCGCACGGACGCGCCGGACTGCGACCCGCTGGCGAAGACCAAGGCCATCGAGCGCGCAATCCGAGACATCAAGCTCGCCCACCCTCATCTTTTCAAGGAGTAACACCATGGACCTCATCATCAAAAACGTTCGCTTGTCCTTCCCCGACCTGTTCCGCGCCGTCGAGCACAAACCCGGCGACGGGAAACCCCGCTGGAACGCCACCTTCCTCGTCTCGCCGGGAAGCGACGCGGACAAAGCAATCCGCGCGGCAATCCAGGCCGAAGCAACCGCGGAATGGAAGGAAAAAGCCGCCGGCATGCTCAAGGCGTGCGCAGGGCAGACGAACAAGTTCTGCTATCTGGACGGTGACACGAAGCAGTACGAAGGGTACGCCGGCATGATGTACCTCGCCACGCACCGCGCGGCCAAGCTGCGCAACGGGTCGCCGAACACGCCGCCGCTCATCATCGACACCAACAAGCGCCCACTCGACGAAACCGCGGGGAGGCCATACCCCGGCTGCTACGTCAACGCCAAGGTCAGCATCTACTGCCAGAAAGGCGAGAACGCGGGGGTCCGCGCGTCGTTCTCCGTGGTGCAGTTTGCCAAGGACGGGGACGCCTTTTCCAAGGGTACGCCAACCGACGACGAGTTCGACAACATCGCCGAAGGCGCAGACGCGGAGTTCGCCGACATCTTCTAACCCAACCCCGCCCCGACACGGGGCGCTTTGCAGTGCCCGGCACCGATCAACCAACTGAAAGGGCCAAAGGCGCAGCGGGAAAACTGCCCGCCGGGCACTGCAAAGCGCCCCCGACACGGGACGCTTTGGTGAGGGTGTGCAGTTGCGAATCTCCCGCAGGCGACGGTCCTCCTTGCTTCAGCCGTCGTTCGAAAGGCTCGAAAGTGCCTGCACCCTCACCAAAGCGGCCCCAAACCATGAAAAAGGACCAGACATGAGCAAGTGGTACGAAGTAACAGTGCAGGCAACCAAGGTCGTCGTCGTGGAAATCGCGGACGACTCCGACTACGACCCGGAGGAAGAAGCCGCGGACGTCGCGAAGGACGAGGTGTTTCTTTGGCACCGCGGCGACGTTGAGACCTTTGTCCGCCTGTTGGAAACCCCGGCGAAGGTCAAGGCCGCGAAAGGGGACGCGGACGAAGTGTGCCCGCTCCCGAAGCCTCGCTGCTAAGGGCCCGACGACATGACTACCCTGTTCCTTGACCTCGAGACTTTCAGCGACGTGCCGATCGCGCACGGCACGCACGCATACGCCGAGCGCGCGGAGATCCTGCTTTTCTCGTGGGCCATCAACGACCGGCCCGTGCAGGTGTGGGATGTGACACTCGGCGAGGACATGGACCCCGACCTGTACGACGCGCTCATGGACCCCGCCGTGCTAGTCTGTGCCCACAACAGCGGCTTTGACCGCACCATCCTGCGGCATGTCATTCCTGAGCACTGCCCGGCCATCCCGCGCTGGCGCGATACGATGGTACGGGCACTCGCGCATTCTCTCCCCGGCAGGCTCGACGCACTGTGCGACCTCCTGAAGCTCGACGCGGACAAGGCGAAGGACAAGGAAGGCCGGCAGCTCGTGCACCTGTTCTGCAAGCCGCGGCCAGCCAACAGCGCATTGCGCCGGGCCACCCGCGAGACGCACCCGGCAGAATGGGCGCGCTTCGTCGAGTATGCGCGGCGCGACATCGAGGCCATGCGCGAGGTCGACCGGCTTCTGCCGAGCTGGAACTACGACGGCGACGAGCTGGCACTTTGGCACCTTGACCAGCGGATCAACGACCGCGGCTTCCAGGTTGACACCGACCTCGCGCACGCCGCCATCCGCGCAGTCACGCGCGAGCAGGCCGCGCTTGCCGACCGGACGCACACGCTGACCGGGGGCGATGTCGCATCTACCACGCAGCGGGACGCCCTGCTGCGCCACGTCCTCGCCGAGCACGGCGTCACGCTGCCGGACCTGCAGCAGAGCACCATCGAGCGGCGGGTCAACGACCCGGACCTACCGCCGGCACTGCGCGAACTGCTGGCGATCCGGCTGCAGGCCAGCAGCACGAGCACGAGCAAGTACAAGGCCCTCACGCAGGCAGTGAGCAGCGACGGCCGCCTGCGCGGCACGCTGCAGTTCAACGGCGCCAGCCGCACGGGCCGGTGGTCCGGGCGCTTGTTCCAGCCCCAAAATCTCCCTCGGCCCGTGCTCAAGCAGGGCGCCATCGACCAGGGCATCGACGCCATGCGCGCGGACTGCGAGGACCTGGTCGTCGACGACACCATGGCGCTAGCGAGCAGCGCAGTCCGCGGCTGCATCGTCGCCCCGCCCGGCCGCAAGCTGGTTGTCGCCGACCTGTCGAACATCGAGGGGCGCGTGCTTGCATGGCTCGCCGGCGAGGAATGGAAGCTGCAGGCATTCCGCGACTTCGACGCCGGCCAAGGCCCGGACCTGTACAAGTTGGCCTACGCCCGATCGTTTGGCGTGGCGCCAGACAGCGTCACGAAGGACCAACGGCAAATTGGCAAGGTGCAGGAACTCGCGCTCGGGTACGAGGGCGGGGTCGGCGCCTTCCTCACCTTTGCCGCCACTTACGGCATCGACCTTGAGGCCATGGCCGAGCACGCCATCGCCGGCATCCCGCCGCACATCCTTGACGAAGCCCGCGGCGCGCTGGAATGGACGCGCGCCAACAAGCGTCCGACCTTCGGCCTGTCCGACCGTGCGTGGCTGGTGTGCGACTCGTTCAAGCGCGCGTGGCGGTACAGCCACCCGGCTATCGTGTCGTTCTGGAAAGACCTGCAGGAAACCGTGGTGTTCGCAGTGTCGCGGCCCGGTGCGACCTTCACGTGCCGCAAGCTGAAACTGCGCCGGGACGGTGCGTGGTTGCGCGTCCGCCTGCCGTCCGGCCGCTTCCTCTGCTACCCGTCTCCGCAGGTGGATGATGCCGGGAAGCTCAGCTACATGGGCACGAACCAGTACACGCGCAAGTGGTCGCGGCTCGCGACCTACGGGGGCAAATGCGCGGAAAACTGCACGCAAGCTGTCGCCCGCGACGTGCTCGCCGCCAGCATGCCGGCGATTGAAGCAGCCGGATACCCGATCGTCCTGTCGGTCCATGACGAGATCCTGACTGAAGTTCCCGACCGCGACGAGTTCAGCGTCGGCCAGCTGGCCGCCATGATGTCTGTCGTTCCCCCATGGGCCGAAGGGCTGCCGCTCGCCGCGGCCGGCTTCGAGGCCTACCGTTACCGCAAAGACTGAAAGGAGCCCCCGTGAGACTGTTCTACCTGTTCTGCATGTACCGCGCCCTCGGCGTCGGCCGGCGCGCGAGCCTGCGCTTCGTGCTGCGGAGGCTGCGCCGTGCGTGAGCGCGACATCGAGCGCTATCTCGTCGAGCGCGTCGTCGCCATGGGTGGCGAGGTCCGCAAGCTGCGCTGGCTCGGCCGCAACGGCGCCCCCGATCGGCTCGTCCTGCTCCCCGGCGGACGGCTGATCTTCATCGAGGTCAAGGCGCCGGAAGCGGGCGCCCGCCCCGGCCAGCAGCGCGAGCACTGCCGCCTGCGCGCAATGGGCCAGCGCGTCGAGATTGTGGCGTCCTTCGACGACGTCGACGACGTGCTGCAGCATGGGGGCCGGTGATGCGCCGCAAGTGGAGCAAGGTGGAAGACGCCTTCATGCGGGAGAACTACCCGAACCGGGCAACGGCGGAAATGGCCTTCGTGTTGAACCGCTCCTTGACTGCGACCTATCGCCGCGCCGCGCAGCTCGGGTTGACGAAATCCGTCGAGTTCAAGGCCGCGCTTTTGGCGAAAGCGGGATCAGCGCTCAAGGAAGCGGGCAAGGCGACCCGACTGAAACCCGGGCTGGTTCCTTGGAACAAGGGCAAGCCGTACCAGCCGCGCGGGCGGTCACTGGTTACGCAGTTCAAGCCCGGACAGATGCCGCACACGTGGCGGCCTGTAGGCACGCGGCGCGTGACGAAGGAAGGGTACGTCGAGGAAAAGGTAGCGGACACGGGCGACACAGGTGCGGACTACGTACCCGTGCACCATTTGGTGTGGACGGCCGCCGGCAATCCGCCCGTCCCGAAAGGGCACGCACTGGTCTTTCGCGACGGCGACAACCGGAACTTTGCGCTTGAGAACCTGGAGCTAATCACGCGACGCGAACTCATGGCCCGCAATTCCGTGCACAACTATGGGCCGGAGATGTCACGCGTCGTCCAACTGCGCGGCGTCATATCCCGCAAACTCAATCAACACAGAAGGAAGGGAACCCCGTGAGCACGCTCGATCAACTGTACACCGTCCTGTCCGCCACGCTCGAACAGCTGAAAAACCCGAAACATGAACCGGACTACAAGCGCATCCAGGCAATCAACGAGACAGCCGGCGCCATGACTGCGGTGGCGCGGCTCGAAATCGATTTTCGCAGGCTCAAGCTGAAGCACGGCGGCACGTTCTTTCCCGCCTTGCCGGAGGAACCCGCCGCAAGCAACGAAGAAAAGCCAGAAGCAACGAAAAGGTTAACCAAGCATGGCAGCGAGACCGCCGTCCCCGTGCCAGGCGGAGTTATCCGGCAGCATCGCTTGTCGTGACACCAACCAACCACCCAACCGCCCAACCAACCAACCAAGGAGAAAACCAGCATGGAAATTGAAACCATCGTGAACGCCCGGATTATCGCCGCGCTTCGCCTGTTCGCCGCCGAGAAGGACGTCCGCGGCTACCTGAACGGCATCAATCTTGAAATCGGCCCGGGCGAAACTCGCCTGGTCGCGACGAACGGGGCGATGCTCGGCTGCTTCCGTGTCGTGTCCCTGCAGCCGGACATCAAGGCCCCCCATAACGAACGTCATCATCCCCAACGAGTTGCTGAAAAGCATCAAGCCAGCCGACAGCGACGTGCTCATCCGCATCGGCGAGCCGGAATCTGTTGCCGACGAGCCGGGCGAGCTGTTTTCGTACCCGGCCACGCTGACACAAGCCGGCGTTACCGCGGGCGGCAAGACGATAGCCGGCGTCTACCCGGACTACCGACGCGTCATTCCCGCGAAAGTTTCGGGCGAGCCTGCGCATTTCGACGTCAAGCTGCTCGCCCTGCTGGCGAGGGCCGAGACGATCCTGCACGGGCCGAGCAAGCACCTTGCAACGATCGGGCAGAACGGCGCCAACGCGGCGGCGCTTATCTCCCTTGGCCGCGACGACTTCATCGGCGCCATCAGCCCGCGGCGTCCCGAAAAAATATTCGTGCCGACTGACGCCCCCGCATGGGTGCACGACCTTCACCTGATGCCGCCCGCCGATGCGGTAGCATCCGCTGACGATCTGGTCTAGCCATGCTCCAGCTTCGCGACTATCAGCACCGCATCGTCGACTTCATCCTGTCCAACCCCCGGTGCAACCTGTTCGTCCCCATGGGGTTGGGCAAGACGGTATCGGCGCTGACCGCGCTGGACGTGCTGATGCTCGTTGAGGATGTCGCGCCCGTGCTCGTCGTCGCGCCGCTGCGCGTGGCCGCGAGCACGTGGCCCGACGAGGTGGCGAAGTTCCCGCACCTGCGGCACCTGCGCGTGTCCGTCGTCGTCGGCGATGCCGCGACACGACGCGCAGCGCTGGCGCGCCCCGCGGACATCTACTGCACGAACTACGACAACCTGACGTGGCTCGACGAGCACTGCGGCGGCGCATGGCCCTTCCGCACCGTGATTGCCGACGAGTGCTCGAAGCTCAAGGGCTTCCGCTTGCGGCAGGGCACGATGCGGGCGCGCGCCCTCGCGAAGCACCTGCACACCAGGGTCGATCGGTACGTCGGCCTGACCGGCACGCCAGCGCCAAACGGCCTACAGGACCTCTGGGCGCTGCTGTGGATGGTCGACCGTGGCGTACGCCTTGGCCGCAGCTTCGATGCGTTCAAGTCCCGGTGGTTTCGATCGGTGCAGGTTGGCGCAGACCCGCACGCGGTACGGCTGGATCCGCTGCCGACTGCGCAACAGCAGATCGAGGACCGGATCCGCGACCTCTGCCTGTCGCTCGACGCCCGCGACTACTTCAGCCTCGCCGAGCCCATCGTCAACACGATCCACGTGACGCTGCCTCCCGCCGCTCGCCGGGTCTACGACGACATGGAACGCGAGATGTTCGTCGAGCTGGCGAACGGCGTCGAGGTCGAGGCGTTCAACGCCGCAAGCCGGACGGTCAAGTGCCTGCAGCTCGCGAACGGCGCCATCTACACGGACGACACGCGCAGCGCCTTCTCTGAGGTCCACGACGCCAAGCTGCAGGCGCTCGACGACGTGATCGAGGAAGCCGCGGGCGCCCCGGTGCTCGTCGCGTACCACTTCAAGAGCGACCTCGCCCGCCTGCAGCGCGCCTTCCCGAAAGGCCGGCCGCTGGACAAAGACCCGGCGACCATCCGGGACTGGAACGCGGGAAGGATCCCGGTCCTTTTCGCACACCCCGGCAGCGCCGGGCACGGCCTCAACTTGCAGGACGGGGGAAACATCCTCGTGTTCTTCGGGCATTGGTGGGATCTCGAGCAGTACCAGCAGATCGTCGAGCGCATCGGCCCGACGAGACAGGCCCAGGCCGGGCACAACCGCCCGGTGTTCCTCCATCACATCGTCGCCGCCGGCACGGTGGACGAGCTGGTCATGGCCCGTCGCGAATCAAAGCGCGAAGTGCAAGACCTGCTTCTCGAAGCCATGAAACGAAAGGAAATCAAGTGAACCAGAAAACGACCTTTGCATCGTCCGCGCTGCTTGCTGCACTTGGCCTTGGCGTAGCGAACTTCGCTTACCAATCCCTCGTCGGGGGCGACTTTGGCGTGGCGCTGGAGCGCACGTGGTTTCAGACGGTCGCGTGCGCCGTGGTCGCGGCAGTAGATAGTATCGCCCGGCGCTAGCGCCCCGGAAACGCAACCCGAAAACGAAAGGAAATCAAGTGAACCAGAAAGCGCCCCTCATGGGATTCCCCGACATCAGCCTCAGCTCGATCGACGACACCGTCGCTGCGGCAGCACGGCCGGCCAGCAAGCGCCAGGCGTACCCGCCGGTTGCACTCGACCTGCAAGTCGGCGGCAGTCACTACAAGGACATGGCTATTCAGCCGGTCGAGTACATCCACGCGAACGGAATTGGCTATTTCGAGGGTTGCGTCATCAAGTACGTAAGCCGGTGGCGCAACAAGAACGGCGTCGAGGACTTGCACAAGGCCCGCCATTTTCTCGATCTGCTGATCGAGTTCGAGGACGCGCAGCGGGGCGGCTTGTGATGCCCGACGCCATCGACCGCGCGCAAGAGCACGCGCATGTGCCGTCCACATGGACCGCCACCGACGATAAGCTGCCAAAAACCGGAAAGCCTGTTTTGGTTTTCGTGCGTGGGAAGGTCCGTATCGGGGAGTTGAGGTGGGAGACGCCAACGTGGGAGGAATCGTTTAGCGCGTTTAGGTACTGGGACGATCCAGAGGAAGAAGGCCAAGAGTGGGAGTGGCACGACGTCACGCACTGGACGCCGCTCCCGAAACCGCCGGAGGGAAGCACCGCACACGATCAGGCCGCGCGCATCGAGCCCGGCGAGCCGGGCGACTGCGACTTGTGCGGCGAGTGGGCATCCCGGCTCGTCGGCGGGGCCTGCGCCCCGTGCCGCGACCGCTACAGACTGCCGTGATGCGGCGCAACCATGAGAGGACGAGATGACCAGCACAACGGCAACATGGACGGTCGAGCTGAACTGCCAGTGCCCCGGCTGCAGCGGGGACGTCAATTTGCTTGACGACGCGGACTTCTGGCACGGACGGTCGCTCGACGTGGGGGAAAGCCGCACCGCGCGAAGCACGTGCATGCAGGTTGTCTGCCCTGCGTGCGGGCATGAGTTCGCCGTGGACTGCGAGTACTGACGGCAAATGCTCGACTCTGAACTCCTGACCGCCGACGAGCTGGCCGAGATAACGGGGTACAAGGCCGCCGGCAGCCAGCGCGCGTGGCTCGCCGACCACGGCTGGCCCTACGTCGTGAACGCGGCAGGACGCCCCGTCGTCGGCCGCTGGGCCGCGCGCCTGCGCCTCGCCGGTGTGCAGCCCACAGCAGCCGGTGTGCTGCCGGCCAGCCGCCCAAACTTCGCCGCTTTGGACTAAGCTATGTGGACCATGCGCCCGAAATCAACTCACCGCGACCTACCACCCCGGATGCTGCGCAGAGCGCGCACGCTCAAAAGCGGTAAGGTGTGGGAGTCGTTCTACTACAACGGCCGCGACGCAAGCGGGCGCCGGGTCGAGATCCCGCTCGGGCACGACTTGAACGAGGCCAAGCGCAAGTGGGCCGAGCTGGAGTGCCGCGAGGCCCCCGCCGAGACGGGGCAGATGCACCACATATTCGACCGGTACGAGCGCGAGGTCATCCCCGGCAAGGCCCCGCGCACGCAGCAAGACAACCTCGGCTGCCTCGTGATGCTGCGCCGGGTATTCGACTCCGTAGCCATCGACACCATCACGCCACAGTACGTCGCGCAGTACCGCGACCGGCGAGGCGTCAAGGCGCCGGTGCGGGCGAACCGGGAAATCTCGCTGCTCTCCCACGTGTGGAACTTGGCCCGGGAGTGGGGGTACACAGCGAAGGAAAACCCTGTCCGCGGCGTGCGCAAGAACAAGGAAACCCCGCGCGACTTCTACGCCGACGACGCGGTATGGGCCGCGGTGCGCGCCGCCGCGTGCGTCGAGCTGCAGGACGCGATGGACTTGAACTATCTGACCGGCCAGCGGCCGGCCGACGTGCTCAAGATGCGCGTCGACGACATCAAGGACGGCGCGCTCGAAGTGCGGCAGAACAAGACCGGGAAGAAGCTGCGCATCCTGCTTGACGCGGACGGCGAACGCACCGAGCTAGGCCGCGTCGTTGACCGCATCCGGGGGCGCAAGGTGACGAGCCTGTTCCTGATCGCCACACCGACCGGCACGCCGTTGAACCGCTGGACGCTGCGCACGCGCTTCGACCACGCGCGCAGCGCCGCAGCGGATGTCGCCGGCGACGACGCGCTGGCCGCGAGGATTCGCGCGTTCCAGTTCCGCGACATCCGGCCGAAGGCAGCAAGCGAACTGCCGCTGGAGCACGCCAGCCGGCTACTCGGGCACACCGAGCACGAGATAACCGAGAAGGTCTACCGGCGCGTCGGTGAAGTCGTGAAGCCGACCAAATGAACAGGGCGTGGCGGAAGCGGTAGGATTCGAACCCACGGTACCTTTGCAGATACGGCGCATTTCAAGTGCGCTGCCTTAAACCCCTCGGCCACGCTTCCGAACATGAGACAAAGATCAAACCCCGATCTACCAGACGGGATGTACACGCGGCATGTGAAGGGCCGAACCTACTACTTCCACGCTAAAACGGTAGAGGGAAAACGCACGGAACTTTCCCTAGGGGCGGACAGAGACTTGGCAATAGCCAAACTGTCCGCCGCCCAACGTAGCATCGACCAAACGTGGGCGAGAGAACTCAGGGCACTATTCTACAGAACCAAGAAACGCGCGAAAAGTCGCGGCATAGAGTTTTCGCTCACCGTCGAAAACGTGATTACGATGTTCTTCGCTTCCGGCGGGAGGTGCAGCCTCAGCGGCCAACCATACATGCCTCACGGGGGCGAAGGGAAACGTTTTAGGCCGTGGATGCCGAGCGTTGACCGAATCGACCCAAACGGCCCCTACTCGTCGAGTAATTCGCGCCTGATCTGCGCATACGTCAACATCGCAATCAACCAGTTTGGTGAGGATCAGCTCGTCCAAGTGGCCGGGAGAATAGCCCGCCGGCGACAAACGCAGCGCCCCGGCCCCCGCGTGGTTGCGGAAAGCGTTTCCGCAACCGCCGTGGAGACGACTGAAAAACACTAAACACGTCAAGCACTTACGTCTATTTGCATCGGCTTTCAAGTCATCGGAGAAAGCGAATCGAATCAAAGCCCGGCGCGGTTTTCGTTTCCGCAACCGCCCGCAATTGTGCCCTTCTAACCCGTTGATTGTACTTCGCGCCGGGAAGGGTTGCGGAAACAACAAAGGAGCAGTAATGAGCGTTGTGGTCTGGGATGGTAAGACGCTTGCGGCAGACAGGCAGGGAGTATGCTGCGACATGGCCTACACTGAGAGCAAGATGGCTGTGCAGATGCGCGAATCAGGGAAAATCGTTTGTGCTTGGACCGGAGTCGCGTGCTACGGAAGAGAGCTGGCCAAGTGGTACTTCGACGGAGCAGACAAGGATCAGTGGCCAGACTTCCAGAACGACAAGGACGACTGGTGCCGGTTGATCGTAGCGGACGCCAACGGCTGCAGAACCTACGAAATGCGGCCGTATGCGACCGTTGTCCACGATCCGTTCATGGCGTGGGGCAGCGGCAGGGATTTCGCCATGGGCGCACTCGCCATGGGCGCGGATGCGCGCCTAGCTGTAGAGATCGCGTCCAGGTTCTCAGCAACATGCGGGCTCGGCGTCGAAGAGCACGCGGTTGGCTAGATCGGGAACCAGAATGCTCTACGCCAGAGCCAGAATTGCCGCCGCGCAGGCAAGGGCCAGCAGCGTAGCCACAGCGGCCCACAGGCGCATCGCGCGGGCCAGCGCGACCTCTTGCCTTAGCCGGTCGAGACAAGCCCTGCAGCGCGCGTCGCGGGCCTTCTGCTTGGCTTCCAAGGCGCCGATGCGCCTGTCCATCTCGGGGGTCACTTGCCGCTGGCGCCCATGATGTCCGAATCCTGCGCCCAATTGCCGCCCGGGTCGGTGCGCCGGCGGCGCAGGTTGGCCCCGTGCTGATGCTCGCAGACGGTTTCAATCTCGACGAGCCGCGCGTGGGTCTTGCCGATGACGATGTCGAGCTTGTGGACCATGTTCTCGCGGTGGTCTGAGAAGTCCCGCTCGATTCGGTCGATGTCCTTGCGGACCTCATCGCGGAATTGCTCCAGCCCCTTGCTGATGCCGTCCAGCCGGGCCGCCTGTTGCCGCCAGAAGTAGGTCGCCCCGCCGAGCAGTGCCGCGCTGATTCCCGGCCAGAACAGGGACAGTAGCTCAACTCCGAGCGGTGACATGGGCGTGTTCCTGAGATAGGGCCGTGTCGATATCGCGAATCAGCGCTTCCCCGTCCGTGTCGATCGGCAGGTCGCGGATCCGCGCTTCGAGCGCGGCGTGGTGAAGGTGCGTCCGGGCGCGCAGCAGCAAGCTACGTAGCAGCAGCAGGTACCCTTTGCTCGCAAGGACGAGGGTTTCGTACTCCAGCTTCTCGGACGGTTCGAGATAGCGCTCGTGGTGCCGGTTTGAGGGGGCGAGGCGGGAGTGCAGCACGGGCCTAGTACGGCAGAATCTCGGCGTCCGCCGTGAAGCCGGTAACGCGGGCAATGCTCGTCAAGTCGTTCGCCGTCGCCAGCACGTTGAACCCTACCGTGCCGATTCCCGCGGCGACCGCGCTGGTAGCGTAGGTCGTGGTCAGGCCCGAAATCGTCGGCGCCTTGACCTTCGGTACGCGGTACGGGACAAAAGCGGTGGTCTTGACGGTGGCGCCGTCGTTGTACCCGCCCTGCGCCATGTAGACCAGCTCCGCGTTGACCTCGTAGTAGCGCTGGACGCGCAGCAGTTCTTCCCAGTACGACGTTGCGCCGAACGGCGTCGCGGCGTCGCTGATTTCCAGCTGCACGTTGGTGATGTCGAACTGGCCGCTTGTGTTGCCCACCCCGCCGGTGCGCGCGTCATAGTTGCTGCCGGCGTCGAGCCAGAACCACAGGCCGGTGAAGTGCTCCGCGCCGAACACGTAGCTCGACGGCGTGTCCGGCACGTCGAAGGTATGGGAGAAGTGCTGCCAGGCCGTCGTCAGCTCCGCATTCCCGGCGAAAGTCTCCAGCGTGCCGGTCACGCTGTCGAAGTCCTGCCGCAGCACAACCGCGATGCGCCGCGGCGTCGTCGCGCGGGCCTTGTACGAGACAGTCACGGTGCGCCCGGCGCACAGCCGGGCGTCGGCGATCTGCTGGCAAAGGATCGAGTACGACGACGCCAGCCCGCCGGAGAACGTGGTCACGCGCAACGCGGTGTAGGCGTCGTCCTCGCTGTCGACGTAGCTGCGCGAGGTGGCCGCGTTCGCCGTCGAGCCGCCGCCCCGGTGGAAGTGCCAGCCGTCCGCGATGTAGTGGATATCGCCCGACGTCGGAATGCCCAACCACTCGGTCCCGTTCTGCTGCACGATGAAGTTGCCGTTCCGGATCAGGTTGTTCCCGCTCGAACCCGCCGCCAGCGGCCGGGGTTGCAGCAGCATGCCGCCCGGCGTGCCGCCGTCGTGCAGCGCCAGGCCCACGCCAGGCAGCGCGACGACCTCGCCATTGATGCCGGTGAAGCTCTCGTTTTCGAGCGCCGACAAGCGCTTCAGGACAAGGCGTGAGGTCATGCTACGGACTCCCGGAAAATGACGCACCAGTTGTAGAGGCGCGCGCCGTCGAAGGCGGAGACGGCGGTGTCGCTGTCGCGCAGGTTGCCGCGGGCGCCGAGCCCGGCGACTTGGTTGGCCGCGCCGCCCGCGCCGTTGTTGTATGCGTACGACACCAGCGGGTTCGCGCCGATGGTGCCCGACAGCGTGATGACCACCTGGTTGTTCACGATCGAGACCCCCGTGATCGTGCGCGAGGAATCGTCCTTGTACGCGAACCCGTAATTCGTTGCGGACGCGACAAGCGTCGTGTCGAACGCGAGATTGCCCACGCGCCCGGTAAAGCTGATTGTGACCGTGCTTCCTGCGCCGACTATGGTTGTCGGCCGCAGCGGCTCCCACGTGCCGCCCGCTTCGACGACGGCGAACGCCTTGGCGTAGTACTCCCCGAGCAAGCGCTGCGCGTCGTTCGTGATATGCGAGTGGTCGTAGTAGTCCAGCTGGTACTTCGGGCACACCAGATGAATCTTGCTGTTTGCCTTGTGCGCGACGAGTTGCTGCAGCTGCGAGGGGAACGCAACGGTGGCGATTCCGCTCGTGTAGCCATACCCCGATGCGCTGCCGGCTTGGCAGATGAACAACGGGATGTCCTCGGTTTGCCCGGTGATGGCCTGCAGATCAGTCTCGAAATCGGCTTGCCACTCGGCCAGATCAACGGCGTAGGCCGTGTTGTTGTCCAGCCCGTCCTGCTCGCCGTGGATGCACGACACGCCCTTGTAGATCGCCAGCGGACGGGCGGCGAAGATGCTGGCCGCTTGCGCGAGAACCTTCTCGTACACCCCGGACGTGCCGCCCTTCTTCAGCGCGTCGTAGTTCTTGCCGCCCCAAGCCTGCCCGTGGAACAGCGCTTCCAACGGCGGCGTGGTCACGTTGTCGAGCACCCCGCGCATGAAGCTGCTCCCGATCGTGACGCGGCTTGGCTCAGTCAGCGTGGTGATGCCGGTGCCGAGAGTCGCCGTGTTCAGCCCGACCGGGCCGAGCTGGAGCATTTTCACCTCGTCCGGGTACGGACTCAGCCCGGCGACCGTGCCGCCGCCCACCCCGCCCTCGGCGAGCGACTGGCCGGTGTGGGCAAAGGCCCAATACTCGGCGACCGGCGGGTCGTAGTCCGATTCCAGCCGGTAGATTGGCGAGTAGTTGAAGTCGATAACCTCAGGGGTGTCGTGCGTCGTGATCCGGTCGCGCACCGTCGAGGCCGTACCGTCCGGCAAGGGCTGTCCCACCAGCGCGCCGCCCTTGCCGGTGGCGATGCTCGCGAGGTCCGCGGCCAGCGCCGACGCCCCGGACGGGTCCGCATTGATGATGCGTTCACCGTCGCCGTCCCAGCCAAGGATCCCGTAGGGGACCGGAACCGGGAGTTCCGCCGACACCCCGGACGGCGTGGAGAGGGCAAGGCGCACGCTGCGCGATACCGACTCGGCGACTTGCTGCACAAGGATGGTCAGCCGATCGAGCGCGGTGTTGAGCACCTTCGGGTAGAACCCGCCGTTGTTCGTCAGCTCGACGGGCTGGAGCCGGGCAACCTGACTCGTGATCGTCAGGTGCTCGTTTTCCGGCAGGGGCGAGGGGAGAGTCACCGACCCGCCCGGCGCGGCGTCCTGATCCGGGCCGAGCGTGACGGTGTAGTCCGTGCCTTCGTCGAGCGTGGTCTCGTTGCCCGCCGTGTCGGCATGGACCACCAGAACGTCCGCAGTGGAAAACACTTTGAAGGCGAACGGGAAGGCCGTCGCCGTGTCGTTGCCCAGGTAAGGCCCGGCCTTGCGTACTTCGCTTGAAATGGTCATGTCTTGCGCTCCCGGGAGATTGCCGTGAGGCTATCTGCCGGGAGCGCCGACACGTGCACCCTGCCCTAGCGGGGCTCCTGAAAGCCGAACAGGATCGCGGCAGGGTTCGCCGTCTTTCCTTCGACCAGCGCCGCCGCGCCGGTGACGGTGCGGTTGGCCTGCGCCGCGGGGAGTCCGGTGAAGTCGCCGATAAGGTTGATTGCCGCCTTCCGGAATGCGTCGTCGAACTCGCCCTGCCGGGCTTGCTGCACGAACTTCTGCGCGTCGGCGATCAGCCGGATCCCCGCCGGCCCTTGGTAGCCGAAAGCCGGCACGCCGGCGACGATCCGCGCCACGTCGCCGAACTCTCGAACGACCACCATCAGGCCCATCAAGTAGCCGAGCTGCTCCGCGATCAGCTTGCGCGCGATGTCCTCCCATTCGTCGCCGGAGTCGCCCGGCGCCAGCGCCTCTTTCAGCGCGAAGCCGAGCACGGGCGGGACTACGTAGAGCAGCAGGTAGTCGGCCGCCAGCTTGGCGCGCTTCGCCGGCGTGCTGGCTGTCATCGTCTGCCCTACGCCCAGGTTCAGCGCGGAGTTCATGAACCCGTAGAACACGGTGAACAGCTTCATCGCCGGCCCGCCGCGCTCGATCGCCGACAAGTCCTTCGTTTGCCCGCCGGCCTGCGCATCGAGCACGGCCTGGTCCGCCAGAGCGACGGCCCGGTCCTCGTCGTTCCCGGCGGCGACGGCCTTCTCGTAGGCTCCCCACCACGTCGGCACGTCGACCACTTGCTGAACGCGCATCAGCATGAAGTACGCGTACTCGCCGGCGAAGCGCGTGACCGCGCTCTGCTCCTGTATCCGGTTGCGCAGCTCGTTGAGTTCGCGGAAACGAGTGCGCGAGCGGTTCGCCATGAAGCTAGACATGCCGTTGACCGTGCGCGCCAGCCCCCGCGGCCTTTTCAGGTACTCCGCGATGCCGCGCCCGACCCATCGCGCCCCGATGCGGACAATGGACTGGTTGAAGCCGGTAAGCTGCAGCGCTGCGCTCATGGCGTTGAAACCAAGCCCGGCCGCACTGACCCCTTGCCGCAGGCGGCCGAGCGCCGCCTCGCCCGCGCTGGCCGGTGGTTGGTCCCCTTCAGCGACGGCCTGCACCCACGTCTTGAACTGCTGCTTCGCGGCCGGCCCGTAGTGCCCGCGGATGGCTTCGTCGATCGTGTGGGAGCGCAACAGCCGGTTGGCGTCGATCAGCCACTCGTGCCATGCGAGGTCGTGGATTACGTCGTTCACGCCGGAGTACATGCCGGCCAGGGTGTAGAGAAGCGGGCGGCCCTGCACTTCCTCAACGCGTTTCTTCGTGAAGCTGCGGCGCGTCGTCGCCGAAGTGTAGGCCCCCTGCAGTTGGCGCTTCGCCCCCTCGGCATCGGTATGCTCCTCGGCGCGCTGGCTGGCCGCGGGGTCGAATTTGATCGGGTAGTAGCCGCCGCGCAGCTCCACGGTCCCGCCTTCTGCCGTGGTCACGGTGAAGGGCCGCGGCTCCACCCACTCGGGCTCCTTGCCGTAGACCCTGCGCTCCTTCGCTGCAATCAGCGGCCGGTAGCTCTCGAAGTGATCCCACACCGCCTGCACCGCGGCCCACTCCTGCGGCGTGAGGGACTGCAGGACCGGGTCGATCTGCGCTTGCGTCCAACCCTCGCCGCCGAGTAGCCGCTGCAGGTTGCCCGCGTTGCCGGTATTCAGGGCCAGCGCAATGCGCGCCTCCCGGTTCAGACTGCGGCCGATGCTCGGGAAGTACCGGCCCGCGCCGCCGTTGCGCCCTGCCTTGAGCACGGGCGCGAAGATTTCCGACAGCTTGGCGGTCGCCTCGGCGCGCATCGTGGTTTCTTGGTCCCCGCGCTCGTTGGCACTGCGCACGAAGTACTCCCACACAGGCCCGCCGTCCTTGCCGCCGTCCATGATGCGCGCCCACGTCGACGCCTTGATATGCGCAGCGCCGAAGTTCTTGACCGTTGCCCACCAGCGCCCCGCCTTCGTGGTCGGCGTCCGGGTGTCGGCCTGCCGGCCCTGCGCGTTCGCCTCGATGCTGCCGGCGATTTCATCGCGCACGGCCTCGTAGGCCCGCTTCTTCCGGTCGGTGAGCAGGCGGTTCTTCGTCCGGCCAATGTGCTCGATCTGCCGCACGGCTTCAACCAGTCCGCGGAATTCCTCCACGGTCAGGTTCTTGTAGTGCGTGCGGAAAGCCTCGGCGGCGAGCTTTTCCGGGATGTCCGGCTCGTACCCTTCCTCGCGCTGCGCGGTCAGCCAGGTGGCAAGGGCCGTGCGCTTGTCGACGGCCTTGTTGCTCTGCTGGCGCAGGTCGAAGCGCTCCAGCATGGCGTGAATCTGCTCCGCGTAGCCGGCGTCGAGCCCCTTGACGTCCTTCTGGAATTTCTTGAGGTAGCGCACCCCGCGGGCGACCTCCGCCTGCGCGTCGTGCGCTGCGCGGGTCGCATACCCCTGCAGCACTTGGTTGCGCTTCTCCGCTGCTGCCGTCGCGAGGTCGCCGGCCTCGTGCGCCTTGGCCGCGGCCTTCGCCGCGCGGACTTCTGCCGCTGCGTACTGCCCCGGCCGGATGTTGCGCACCTTGAGCCGGGAGACGATCGTCTCCGCGAACGCCTTGGCCGCGGCCGGCAGTATGGCGCGAGTGATCGGTCGGCCGTTGCGCGCCGTACCCGTCCGCTCGCGCGCACTCACCGCCCGCGCCAGCGCGTTCGCTTCCGTGATGACGAAGCGCAGCCGGGCCTCATTGTGGACGGCCTTGTCCGCTGCGCGCTCCAGCGCTTCAGGTGTCGCGAGGTCGCCGAACTGCTCAAGCATGCGGGTGTCGGTCAGCGCTTCGATTTCCGCTGCTGGAGGATCCACGGCCGCCAGCTTGCGCACCAGCTCATCGCCCGACGAGAAGCCGCCGATTATGTCGGCCACGATGTCGGGGTGCAGGCCGCCCGCGGCCGTCATCCGGCGGGCCTTCAGCGCGTTGACGACTTCCGGCGGCAGGTCCATACCCTGCAGCTCGCCCAGGTCGAAGCGCCCCGCGCCGAGCGCTTGCGGGTTCGCGAGCTGGTCGCCGGCCCTCGTCTGTTGCTGCCGGTCATAGTCGTAGGCCGTCGAATAGGCCGGGTCGCCGGCCAGCTCCGCCTTGAACCTTTCCTCGAAGTCGCGCAGATCCCACGTGCCGTTCGCGTCGAGGTCGAGGTACCCGTACTGCGCCAGCGCCTCGGCCATGCCGTCGAGCGACAGGCCACCCTCCCGGCGCCACAGCGGCTTGCCGAACACCCCGCTCTGCGGCTTGTCCGCAGGGTCAATCCCCCACGTGCCGATCGCCTCGTCCTTGTTGATTCCGCCCAGCTTGCCGATGGCGACGAACAGCGAGTCGACGGTCTCGTCCAGAATGTCTGGAGAGGATGCCGCGCGCGGCCTGTCGAGCTTGTCGTCGACCGTCAGCTTGCCCGTAAGGAACTGCCAGGCGCGGTAGATCGGCTGTCTCATGACTTCCCGGCGCGCGTCCATTTCGACCTCGGCACGCTGCGCCTTCGCCTCTTGCTGCAACGCCTTCAGCGCCCGGCCGCGGGCGTTCTGTAGCCACTTCATGTCGCGCAGGCTGCGCGCTTGCAGCTCGTCGATAGCGGTGGCGGTGGCCTCGGTGCCGAGTGCCTGATACGCGGCGAATTCCTCAACGGTCATCCCCGCCTGCTCCGGCGATGCGAACAGCGGTAGCTGGCTGCGCGCCTGTTCCATCAGCGCGATTTGCTCGTTCGTCGCGACCATGCGGTCGAACACCCCGCGAACCTCGTCGGTGATTTCGACGTTCAGCCGCTTGATGTCCTTGTAGACGTGGAGCAGCCACGCCCTGAAGCGCTGGAACAGGCCGTGCAGCTCGATGTCCGGCGCCTTCCCTTCGAACAGGTACGCCTCGAAGCCGCGGGCGAACTGCTCGTGGTGCGCGCGCTTGCGCTCGAAGTCCATGCCGTACCACTCGGCGAGGTCGCGCACGCCGAACCAGCGCAGCACCGCGTCCGTGTCCGCGAGGATCTGCCGCTCGCCGGGTTTGAGCGTGTCGGCGCCGAAAATCTCCGCGTCCTTGCGCAGCTTGGCCGCCAGATCGGTTTGCACTTCCAGGAAGAAGTGCCCCGTCTCGTGCAGGAAGGTGCTCCAGTCCGCCTTTTTCAGCAGGGTGATAGACAGCGTGTCCGGGTTGAAGGCGCCGCGGTTCTCGGCGCCTTGATTCAGGATGTTCGCGTCGGTAGCGTCGAAGGTGCCGCGGTTGCCGATGGCGGACTTGATCTGCTCGGGGCGGAAGGCGACGATTTGCGGCGAACCGTTCCACCCCGGTTTCGTTATGTCGTCGAGGTTTTCGGCAAATATCGCTCCGTCGTACCCCTGCACCACACGCCTATCGACGTTGAAACCCATTCCTGCGCTTTCAATCTCCGCCGCGTTTAGGTACGTAGGGTTCTTGATCGACAGAAACACAGGCATAGCGTTCCCGCCGGGTGCGGACCCAATGTTTCTGATGAAGGAGTAGTTTGTGTCCGGAGTGAAGTAGAACCCGTCGCCGGTCAGCCCTCGCTCGTCCCGCCATTCGAGTTGCTGGCCTTGAAGTCGCCGCAAATCGGCCAAGTGTCGCTGCGCGTCCGCCCCTCCACCGTATCGCGACGCTTCTTCTTCGCGGAAAGCGATTGCGGCGTCCACATCCATCGTGAGCGCGTCAGTCCACGCGCCGTAGTGGATGCCCTCCGGCGTACCGCTAAAGTCCGCGCCCATATCCCATGAATCGGCCTTTGGCAGCAGCACCCCGTCAACGTACAGCTTCTTCGTCGGTGTCCGTTCGCGAGACTCGAACTCGGAGAAATCCCCCGTCGTCCCGTGATACACCACCAGCGGCTCGCCAGTATCAGGATCAACCACCTTCGACGCATTGGCCGGGTCGCCTTCCCAATCTCCGAACCACGCCTTGAACGCCGGCGTCCGCACCTGCACCCATTGGTGATAGCCGAGCTTCGTCTGGCCCGCCGCCTTCGCCTTGTCGTAGGCCGCGCGCCCGCCGACCGTGCGCTCGGTGGCGTCGAACTCGGGGTCGGCGCCTTGGAACAGCTCGCCGGCTGCGCGCATCGCGTCCAGCTTCTCGCCGTTGCGCTCCAGCAGGGCGATGCGGTCGAGCGTCGGCTGGTCCCAGAGGACGTAGTTGTAGGTCCCGGTGCCGTCCGCGCGGCTGTTGCCGTCGAGGTAGCGAAGGCCGGGGATGCCGATGCGGGCGAGGTATAGCGAAGCGGAGACTTGCCCGCCAACCTCGTTTCCCGCTGGCATTCCAGAAACGTCACCAATGAGGCGTACCGCGTTTCCTGGGTTCATCGAGAAGTACGTCGCCAGTCGATCGTACAAGTTCGCCCCGGTGTTCTTGCCTTTGGTCGATGCCGCTTTCTGCGTGATGAATGCGCCAACCTGTCTCCGAGCAACGGCGACAGCGCTCGCGACCGCCGCGGACTGCTCGCTCAGCGGCTTGTCCCAATCCAACAGGCGCGGCAGCACGTCGTCGGGGATATCGAGCTGGTAGAGCGATCCAAGGTCGCGCAGCAGTGCGCGCGCATCGCGAAGCGTCGAATCAATATCGGAGTCTTTGACCCCGAGAGCACGAAGCCCGGCGGCAACTGATTCTGAATCTACTCCGGACGCGAGCATTCCGGCGGCGTTTTTCACCCTGTCAGGCCCGGCGTAGCTTATGAGGTCGTGCCTAGCCATATCCCGGTAGCTGGACGCCACGCCCTGCGACTCCGCGCTGTACCACCCCCACCCATACGCCTGCGCGCCCTCGCCGGTCCCCATCTTGTCGAGCCTCGGCCGGCCATGCGGGAACCCCGGCTCCGGCGCCCACACGTGCGGCGTGCCGTGCCAGACGGCCTGCTCGAGCTGAAGGCCCGTGCCCCGCTGCGCGCCGACCTTCAGCGGGTAGCGCCGGAACAGTTCCTCGGGCGTGGTGCCGATCTTCGCCGCGGTGACGGCGAAGAAGTTGCTGACCAGCGAAGCATAGGCGTCGTGCACCTCGGGCCTGAATCGCGTTCCCGCTGCGTCGAGCTGCGCCTTGACGTTCGCCCGTACCACGTCGGCGGACGCCTTGAACGTGTCGTCGCCTTCCTTCTCGGCGAGGACGCGCTCCGCATCGGCCTGCAGTTCCTCCGCCTGCCCCTGCATGTACTCCCGCGCCGCCGCCCGGCTGAAGCCCTCAGGCTCGACGCTGAGATGGTCGAGCAAGCCCTGCGCGTACTCGGTCGGGGCGATGCGCGCGGCGTATTCCTCGACCGGGATGGCGATCCGGCCGCCAGTTGCAGCGGCCGTCTCCAGCTGCTCCGCCACGGCCGGCGACAGGGCCGCCAGCTGCTCGGCGATGCCGGACTGCATGAGCGTCTGCGCGTCGATGAACACCGCCTGCACGGGGCCTTCCTCGGCCGCCTGCGCGATGAACTGCTCGAAGGTTTCCGGGTCGCGCGTCAGTACCTTGCTGGCCGCCGCCAGCGCGTTCAGGCGGTCGATCGCCTCGGCCGCCTGCTCTGCCTGCGCCGCCTGCCGTTCGCCCCGCTGCGCGATCAGCTGTACGCCCTTCATGATGGCGACTTGCCCGCCGCCGCCAAACGCGGTAGCCAAGGCCGTCTGCAGGGCCGCACTCGGCCGCGCTTCCAGATAGTCGGCGAAGGTCTTGTCCTTGTTCTCGGGCAGGACGGCCCATTCGTTCAAGTCCTGCAGGTGCGTCGCGATCTGCTCGCCGCCCTGTTCCTTGACCAGATACTCCAGCGACTTCGCGGCGAACCGGCCGGGTTTCAGCAGGCTGAACAGCGCCGGCATGCCGATCATTTCTGTCCCGGCTTCGATGAGGCCCTGCGAAGCGCCAAGGCTCAACGCCTGCGGCACGTTCAGCCCTTGGTCGCGCGCTTCGCCGTATGCTTGGCCGCCCGTGCTCAGGCCCATCGACGTGAGCACAGGCGCCATTTTTCCGCCGATGCCAAGGGGGAGCTGCAACAGGTTCAGGCCGAGCGACTGCATGCCGGAGTACCACGACGCGCCCAGCACGCTGTCGCTTTTCGGCGTCAGGCTGGCGGCAAGCGCGCGCTGCCCGCGGTTGTACTCGCCGAACTTGTCAGCCAGCGGCCGGCCGATGGCGTCCGGTAGCAGCTCCGCGCCGGCGCGCGCCAAGCCCCAAGCGCCCTCGTTGAACTTCGGTCCGGCGCTGAGCAACGCGCTGCCGGTCCCTTTCAGAAAGCCGAGCGCCTGCTCGATGCCGGACAGGTTGTCGACGTCGTCGTGCGCCAGCTTGGCGTTGTCCGGGATAGACAGGAAGTCGGCGGTAAGGGGCGCGTCCTTCCATATCGCCGGCAGCCCGGCGTCGCCCAGGTACTTCGCCTGCTCGGCCTCGGCCTTGTACTGCGGCACCGCGTCAAGGCGGACGGCCGCGGCCTTCGACAGCGCCTTCATGCGCGCGAACTCGTCGGGGTTCGTGCCGGCCGCGTCGCTCAACGAGCTGACCAGCCGGTCCTGCGCGTCGTCCTCGGCCTTCAGCGTAGCGATGTATTTTTCGTAGCTGCTCATTTCTCACTCTCCGGCATGGCGAGATACGCGTTCAGCACCCGCGCGGGCGTTACCCTGACCCCGGCGGCGGTCATATCGGCGACGATTCGCTGCTTGATGTCGTCAGGGACCAGAATGTTGTTTGGGTCGCGCACCTGGAAGGCGCGCACGTCGCCGGGCGACGAAGGGCCGTCGAACCAGCCGAACAGCGAGCCGCTGCGCACCTGTGCCACTTTTACCGGCTTCAGCAGGCGAACCAGCAGCGCGTTTTTCTCGTCGATCGACAGCGCCCGGTTGCGCGCCGTCTGCTCTGCTTCGATGGCCTGCTCGAACCGGGCCTGAAGTTCGATGTACGCCTTCTGCTCTGGCGTGCCTTTCTTGGCCCCGATCAGCTTGTCGAGCCCGGCGTCGAGCAGCTGGTCCTTGAACTGCTCGGTGTCGATCTTGGCCGCGCGGATCCGGGACGTGGCGTCGGCGCCGTTGCCCTTGTCGTGAAGATGCGCATAGTCCGCCTCGGAGAGCAAGCCGCGGTACTGCTCGATCCGGCCGGCCTTCCACTCGTCCGGGTGCTCGCGCAAGTAGATCAGGGTGTCGGGGTCCGAGTGCTTGGGCACTTCCATCATTCGCGCGCGGTCTTGCGGCTTCAGCTCGCCCCAAATGCTTGCGGGGATGTCGCGCCAGCCGCCCGGTTTCGCGTAAGCGATCGCCTGCGCGTTCTCGACAGTCGCCCGGTACGCTTCGTGCTCCGCGACTTGCTCTTGCTGGTAGAGGTGCCGGATCCGGGCTTCGGCGATGCGCCGCTGCTCGGGGTCTTCGATTTCCTGCGCCTGTTGCACCATGCCCCCCAAGGACCGCTCGCCCGTCAGGCCAGCGGCGAGCTGATCGAGGCGGCTCATCCACGCCTTCTCATACTTGGCGTACTTGTCCGGGTTGCGCGCGACCAGTTTTTGGTACTCCACGCGACGCAGCTCGATGAGCTTTTGCGGGTCGTCGCCAGCCTGCGCCAACAGGCGGTTGGCGGTGCTGACCCCTTGGTTGACGGCCGTGTCGAAGGCGACCGCGCGCATTTGAGGCGGCAGCTTGTCGGCGCCGATGCCGTCCCAGTACTGCTCGCGGTAGATTTTCCGGGCGCGCTCTGGCGTCAGGTTCTCGATGTCGACGCCGGGGTGCGCGGCCTTGTTGATTCCGTACTTCGTCGGCCCTTTGCCCGCATCGTTGGCGACGTACCCCCCTTCAACCTGCAGCACCCAGTCGACGGCGCTGTTGAAGTCGCCTTTCGTGGTCGGGGCCTTGCTGGTTGCGAATATGGCCTCGCCCTTGGCGTCGCCTTGCTCGCGATCGACCGCGGGGCGAAGCGTGCGCTGGAGCGCGACGACATGCCCGCCCAAAGCGTCAAGGTGCTTGTTCATGTACGCTTGCGCGGCCGTGGGCGACTGATCCATCAGCCGAAGCGTGACCTCCTTGTGTGCGTCGGCCGCAAGCTCGGACACCTTCTGCTCTACCCACTCGGGGCTTTGCCCGTTGCGCCGGCCGATGTCCGCGACGTACTGCTTGATGCCCTTGTCGACAATCTCACCGTCCGGTCCCGTGGTGCCGTTGATAGCCGCGAGGACCGCGCGCTCGTCGCTGAAGCTGCGGCGGGCAGTATCCATGCGCAGCTTGATTCCCGCCTCGCTGACGCCATTCTCGTAGACGCGCTGTTGCTCCGCCTCGTGCCGCATGGCAAGGCCGTAGAAGCGGGTGCGTAGCGCGTTCGCGTGCCGGGCGAACGCCTGCCGCTGCGCATCGTTGCCGAGCCCCCCGGCAATCTCATCAATCCGCCGTTGCAGTTCGCCGGTGTACTCCTCCGCAAGGGGCTTGCCGCCCGGGCGGTTCAGTGCGTTGGCGCCCCGCAGGTTTGAGAAGCCGGTGTCCTTGTCGTCGGCCAGTTGCAGGGCGTCGGTTTCGAGTGCCTGCCGGGCCTCGTCGACGCGGGACTGGTCCGCCTGTCGCTGCATGTCGAGGGCGATCTGCCCGACGTTCTGTGCACTGGCGAACATCGCGCGGCCCGTCTGCCGGGCCTGCTCGCCGGCAGTGTCGGGGACTGCCGGCAGCGTCGGCACGCCGGTGACGGGGCGCGCGGCGAGGGCCGTCTGTGGAAGCGTGTTGGGGCTGGCTTGGAACTGATCGTAGGTCGGTACTCGCGGCATTTGGCTTCCCCTTAGTCGGTCACTTTGCCCAGCTCGTACCACGACTTCGCGACGCTGCCGGCGCCCCCCAGCAGCGTCGTAGCCGCCGAGCCGAACGGACTGAGCCCCGCGGCCGTCGCGCGTTTCGTCTGTGCCTCGGTGCGGTACAGCCACCCGTTGCTCTGTGCAGCCAGTGCCTCGTTCTGGAAGTTGGTTGCCTGCGCGCGATACCCCCAGGCCGATCGCACCGCGTTTGCCGTCAGGGTCTCGATGTCGGCGTCCTTCATGATGTCGGCGGACGCCTGCAGCTCGGCCGCGCTGCCCGCCCCCAAGTCTACCCCGTTCGCCGCCAGCGCGGCCCGCTGGCTGCTCTTGAGATGCCCGGCCTTGAGCGACAGGGCCGCCACCTGCTGTTGCCCTTGCTGGAGCGCGGACTGTGCGCCCAGCTCGGCGATGCGCGCGTTCGTGGTCGCCGTGGTGCGGGCCATGGCCGCGTTGGCGTCGGCGATGCGCGCGTTCGCATCGGCGACGGCGGCCTGCCCCTTGAGCGTCGCCTTTTGCGTGCCGGTGCTGTAGTAGTTCCCGATGGCGGACGTAACCCCGCCGCCGATCTGCCCGATCAGCGAGGCGGTGGCGAGCTGACTAGCTGAGAATCCCATGTGCAGTGCTCCGAGAGGATGCCCGCAGGGTACGGCGGCGCGGCGGGACCACGTGCACGTGCGCGGGACTACCCGCCGATCGCGACCTCGGCGGTGACGCTGACAACGGTCAGGGGCAGGGGGTCCGCCTGCCGGACGAAAACCTGCCCGCTGGCGCCCCACGTCGGCGTCAGCGTCAGCGCGATTTCGTCGCTTTTGAGCGCGGGCGGCGTGCCGTAGGGCTCCGTGGTGCGCTGCTTGGCTTCGACCAGCTCGTCCGCGCTCGGCCCGACGAAGATTCCCGATGCCCGGTAGACGCGCAGCCACACCTTGTTGACGTTCTTGAACCGGCCCTGTCCGGCGCTGCCATCCTGTAGCTGCATGGCGGCCGGCAAGGTCTGCAGGTCCGCCGTGATAGGCAGGCCGACGTGCACCACGCTGGCCTCGATGTCGAGCGTGATGCTGCCGCCCGTGACTACCCGCTGCGGATGCACGGCGCCGTCCGCAAGGATGCTTACCGTTTCCCCCTCGAGATGATCAAGCCCGCTGATCGTGTCGGCCGCGGCGCCGGAGTAGGTTGCCCCGCAATCGACGAAGAACGCGTCCTTGGCGTCGGCGAAGGCACGGGACGCCAGGCGCTCAACGTAGCGCACGCTGGCGCCGTCGATCGTCCGCCGCACGACGACGTAGAGCACGTCCTCGTTGCCCTCGGCGACGACAGCGCACGACTCGAACGTGCCGGCGGTGTCGTGCCAGTGCCACGCCCCGATCTGCTGCTCGGGAACGTAGGTCAGGCCCAGCAGGAGGCCGGACGACGAGACAAGCCAGACGATCGGCAGCGGGGCCTTGGTGTAGGCCATGTCCACCACGTCGAGCCCGTCGAACAGATGCGGCGCGCGCAGCGACAGGTCGCCAGTGATGAAGCCGTTCGCCTGCCAGTTGTACGCCAGCTCGCGCACGTGCCCGCCGCGGGCGGCAGCGTAGATCAGGGTGTTGTTGATGATGGCCGGCTGCACGTTCGACGCGCCGACGTAGGATTGCGGCCGGACGCTGATCGTGCTCGGGGTAATGGCGTCGCTGTTCACCGACGTGACGCGCCACTCGGCCGCTGACGTGAGCAGCAGAAGTTGCGTCAGCGGGACAATATGCCGGATGGTGTTCGCCTCGCGCGCGGCGACCCGGAACGCGATTCTGTCATCGTCGCGAATCGGCAGCGAATAGCTCATGTTGGCCTCGGTGCCCGACTTCGTCATCCAGATGTTCGCCGGCTTGGTCGTCGTGCCAGCGAAGCACCGCCGCTGCTCGAAGTACGACACTGCCGCCGGGTACTCGCCGGTACCGCTGAACACGCTGTCGTAGATCGGCGGGGTTTTCGACAGGTCCGGGGCAATGTTGTCGTCGACGATCGACAGGCCGGTAGTCTCGCCGATGTAGCCGTACAGGCCGCCCTGCTGCTTGTAAACCTGATACCGCGTCGCGCCCGTGACGGCGCCCCACGACACGGTGATGGTGGCCCCTGTCTCGAACAGGTTGCCGCCGGCACTCGACGCCGACGAGGCCGCGGACTCGCTGATGCCGTCTGCAGCGATCGCCGTCACGACGTAGTAGTACGTGTACTTCACCGCGGTGTGGCCGGCGGCGTTCAGCGTCGGCGAGCCGGGGGCGGCGATCGACGCGGCGAAGGAAATCGTCGAGAGCTGCCAGTTGGTCGCGCCCAGCCGGCGCAGCTCGCGCGGGGCATAGCCGGGGTGTACCAGCGTCAGCACGTCGGCCGACTGCACGAAGTGGATGTCGAACAGGTCCGCCTCGGCGTAGGGGTTCGCGACCTCGTAGGGACTGCCGGAACTGAGCAGCGTTGCCCCCTGCGTGTGGAAACGGAAATACCCGGCGCCCAGCTCGATCACCATCGTCTGTGTCGTCGAGTACGTGAAGGGGGTCAGCCGGGTCCGCTTCGTCGAGTCCTTGACCTCGCGCACGAAGGCGAACCCCGGCCTGTTCTCCGCCGGCCCTTGCGGCTTGATAAGGAAGTTCCGGCAGCGCGCGAGGCCCGACTGGTACTTCGCGTCGTCGCTGCGGCCGAACATTTCCGGCGAG